>Ga0257106_1000007_pt1 | contig 126978 bp, 147 predicted proteins | sample LP_taG_3_FD_190177 | JGI IMG/M metagenome (GOLD analysis project Ga0257106, IMG submission 190177) | Marine microbial communities from Northeast Subartic Pacific Ocean, Canada - LP_J_2011_P26_10m | ecosystem: Environmental > Aquatic > Marine > Oceanic | place: Canada: Northeast Subartic...
AAACGCGAGCATTGCAATTTTCAGCATCAACCAGGGTGATGATTGAATCCAACCTGGTCTGATCCCGCAATTCACTGCCTAGAAATGTCATGGCTACGGGAAGTGGATCAGCAAGACCTGTCGTCTCTACAACCAAATAGTCCAAGGGTTCAGGGCGCTTCAGGATGCGATCGACAGCTTCCAGCAATTCCCCGTTAATCGTGCAGCAGATGCAGCCATTGCTGAGTTCCACCATGTCTGCACTGGTCCTCACCACAAGATCGTTGTCGATGCCAATCTCTCCGAACTCGTTCACCAAAACAGCGGTTTTGAGACCGTCTTGATTGCTCAGAATGTGGTTGAGGAGTGTGGTCTTTCCGGCGCCTAGAAATCCTGTGAGAATTGTGACAGGAGTTCCGTTGGTCTGAATCCTTTGATTGGAAGCAGTCGCTGACATGGTCGGATTCAAAGGGTTGGAGAAAGGGCGTCGATCGCTTGAGCTAGTTCGGCATCACGGCTCGAAAGTCCACCGAGATCATGGGTGGTGAGTCGAATGGTGACACGGTTGTAAACATTGCTCCACTCAGGATGGTGATTGGCGGATTCAGCTAGAAGAGCCACTTGTGTCATGAAACCAAAGGCTTCAACGAAGGAGTGGAAGCGCCACTCCCTCTCCAGCCCATCAGAGGCAATTGTCCAGGCAGGGCACGAAGAGCAGAGGCTCTGACGTGCCGCGTCATCGAGCAAAACAGCTTGCTTTGACATGGATGAATCTGAGACTTTGGATGTTTGGACTTTGATTCACAGCTCAACATTTGCCAGAACCACTACTAACGTTTTAGGGCGTTTTGAGTGCCGATGGCGATGACGTCCCTACTCGGTCGTTCGTCCTCTCTGCGAACTAGAGGTGTGAGTGCACTCCTTGCCACAACATCGATTGTCTTGTGGTCCTGTCAGGCACCATCCGTTTTGGCGCAGCGGATTGTTGAAAAGATCGAGAGCCGTTGTCCCTTGGGCTATGTGGACACGCTCAATGGAAAATGCAGCACACTCGGCATGAAGACTCATGTAGTCCAAGTCATCGATGGCCGAGCCTGCCCATCCGGATGGCTGGATGTGGGTGGAGGGTATTGCCGCAAACCATGAGTCCTTGCGTTCTGACGCCTGGCAATGTCATCACTAAGATGCTTTTAGTTATTGCAACTTGAATGGTCCGTTTCTTTGCTCTCGGAATGTTGTTGTCGTTGATCGCACCAACCGATGCCTTGGCTCAAAAAAGGATCCCCAAAGCACAGGGTCATGATCAGTGCCCATTGGGTTACGTGAATACTCTTGGTACCTCCTGCGTATCGCCTATTAATTATCAAATGAAGCCTACAAATGGTGAAGCTTGCCTCTCCGGTTGGATGAATGTGGGTGCTGGTTATTGCAGGAAAAAGTAGCTCCTAACGTGAATCAGCAGCCTGCTGCTTTTTGGTCTCTTAAACCTTGGTGGTGTCAGCCCTGGAGCATTGTGCTCACAGGCGTTGTCATTTCACTTAGCAGCTGGCTATTCCTGCATCGACTTTGGATCACGCTTCCCATCACCCTGGCAATTTTGGTTTGGTGGATGTTGTTTTTGGTGCTTGTGCCTGCTGCTTACAGAAAGCAAGAGATCTCTTGATCCCTGTCTGAAATGTGTTGGCGGCTTTACCTTCAAGCACCGAGCTGTATAGGGTTCAATCAGAGATGGAGCCCAGATGGGATCCAGGACAACGGCCTGGGATCGGTTAGGCGATTACCTGCACCAGACAAAAATCATGGGCTCCATTGCGAGCACGCTGTACTGGGACCAAAACACCCGTATGCCCTCTGGTGGGGCCTCTTGGCGTGGAGAGCAGTTGGCCTTACTGGCGATTCAATTGCATTCGCGGCAGAGCTCCCACGAGTACGCCGATCTGATCAAGGAAGCCCGTGTTGAGTGGAGCCAGTCAGGGCTTTCAACGAAGGAGAAGGAAGCTTGCGGCAGGAATCTTGACTTGCTCGAGCAGGATCTGGGCCGGCAACAGGCGTTAGATCCTGCTTTGGTGGCAGCGTTGGCAACGGCTAAAGCCGACGGCTACAACAATTGGCAACAGGCACGTTCCAACTCCGATTTCGGCTTGTTTGCCCCCTCCTTGCGCACCATGATTGGCTTGCGTCAAGAACAGGCTCGACAGCTTGCAGAGCCCCGTAGTTGTTGGGAAACACTGGCTCAACCATTTGAGCCTGATCTCACCTTGAAGCGTTTGCAGGAGTTGTTTGCACCGCTTCGCCAGCGCTTACCAGAGTTGTTGCAACGAGCTGGTGGGCAGCCACGTCAACGAGAGCTCAGTTGGGATCTCCCTGAACCAGCACAGCAAAAGCTCTGCGATTCTTTGTTGACCTCCTGGGGACGAGATGCGTCGATCACCTGTGTTGCGCGATCCCCCCATCCCTTCTCGATCACGCTTGGTCCGAGCGACTACAGGATCACGACCAGAGTTGTTCCAGGGCAACCGCTTTCCTGTTTCCTGGCTACAGCCCATGAATGGGGCCACTCCCTTTATGAGCAGGGTCTTCCTGATCAGAAACATCAATGGTTCGCCTGGCCTCTGGGACAGGCGACATCCATGGCCGTGCACGAAAGTCAATCTTTATTTTGGGAAAATCGGGTTGCAAGAAGTCAGCCGTTTGCGCAGCAGTGGTGGAGAGAGTTTGAGGCTGCTGGGGCACCTCTTTCGTCAGCAGGCGCTCTTTGGAGGGCGATGAATCCTTTGGCTCCTGGTTTGAACCGGGTGGAGGCCGATGAGCTCAGCTATGGATTGCACATCATGATTCGAACGGATCTAGAAATTGCCTTGCTCGAGCAAGGCCTTCCGGTGGAGGAGCTTCCTGCTGAATGGAATCGGCGTTATCGCGAGCTTCTTGGAGTCACACCATCCAATGACGCAGAGGGCTGTCTTCAGGATGTTCACTGGAGCGAAGGACTGTTCGGATATTTCCCTTCTTATCTCCTGGGACATCTGATTAGTGCTCAGTTGAGCGAGGCGATGGCTGTTGCTATTGGTTGCCCCGAGGAACATGTTCGTCGGGGTGATGTCGCACCCTTGTTGGACTGGCTCCGTGAGCATGTTCATCCCGTTGGACGGGCCATGAATGCGGAAGAGTTGGTGCAGAAGGTGAGTGGTCGAGCTCTGACCCCTGAACCATTCCTGAGCTACCTGGAAGACAAACTCGACCGGGTTTTAGCGACGAGCCCGTTTGGAGGTACGTAGTCGTTACGTCAATGTTACGTCAGCGTGCTTTGTTTCTGGGGTCTGGCTCCCCGTAGGATTCCGGCGCTGATCGTCCTCTTTCATGGCCAATCTCGACCAGGCTCCAAGCCGCAGCATGCCCAACCTGCTTCACGTGCTGCCGGCCTTTGCTGATGAGGCTGAGCTACGCCTCAACACCATCGTGGAGCTCAACTCCAACACGATCAACAAGTACGAGCTCATTACGGAAACAGGCCATCTCAAGTTGGATCGGGTGGGTTACTCCTCTCTGGCTTATCCCTTTGCCTATGGCTGTATTCCTCGTACCTGGGATGAGGACGGAGATCCTCTCGATATTGAGATCGTGAATGTGACCGAACCCTTAATTCCAGGTTCGATCGTGGAAGCAAGGATCATCGGGATCATGACCTTTGATGATGGTGGTGAAGTTGATGACAAGGTGATCGCCGTTTTGGCCGATGACAAGCGTGTTGATCACATCAAGAGCTTCGAAGATCTTGGTGAGCAATGGAAGAAAGAAACCACTTACTACTGGGAGCACTACAAGGATTTGAAGAAGCCAGGAACCTGCACGGTGAATGGATTTTTTGGTACCGAAAAGGCTGTGGAGATCATCAAGAGCTGCGAAGCTCGCTACATGACTGATATTGATCCCAAGTTGGTTGACTAACCTCCTCATGTTCCCGTTGAACAAATAGGTGAAAGCGGGGAAATGCCCCGCTTTTTATTGCTTAATCGTTGATTTACGGCTTAATTAAAAGAGGACCAGAGGAGGCTGGAATATTAAACCTATCTCTTAGGGTCAAAACGGGTTGATCTGCTTCTGACCAGAAGTTTAAATCCCTAATGAAGTTTACATTGCAAACAAGACCCTTTTCATACCCTGCCATCGCATCGTTCGAGTGAAAGACTCCAGTTGAGGGTGGAATGATATCTTCAACAGTGCTGAAAGCTTTCCCTAAGTGAAAGTCGAGAATAACTTCTAGAAGCGATTCAAAGCTAAAACCATCATCAAAAAGCCTGGCCTGAAAGGCCGCTACATTCATTTCGCCTTGGACGTCTGTATTGAATCCTCCAAGGATGTGGCAGCAATCATGATTGAAGAGAAATTCAGATGTGCTTTTTTCTCTCCGGGTAGTGCCTAATTCCTATTCTGCTACCAATGGAAAATAATGTGGTCAAGGCTGCCTTCTGGATAAGCCTCTAATTGCTGGTAACGTTCGGAAAAGCCCGATCTCCGATGGCTTGGTGAAACATTGCGATGACACCTTTGATCACTTTAGGCACTGAGTCGAGGCATAGAAATTAGCCTAGGCTCCTGCATCCATAATCGATGAGAAGTCGCTTTATGTGATTATCTCGAACTCGATGCAAGTCTTTGATTGTATTGGGATGAGTTGCTAGATGTTTTGCGAATTGATCTATATTTGCTACCGTCCTCGGGTCCATCTTCATGTCAACACAAAGAAGAAGAATGAGGATTTGAAGGAGTTGTTTGCGTTTTTTGATCTAATATTTTTTCTGATAAATCTGCTGGCGCTATGCCCTGTAGATGGTTCATATCGATGGACGAGTTGAGAACAAAGTTCTGAATGGATTCCATCATTTCAATGGTGATGGGCTCAACATCTGCAACGCCTCCCATGGAGCCCACTTCGTGCATGGCTTGCAAGAACAGCTTTGCGTCTTTTTCAGGCCAGGACGGTTTGTTCTTCATTCCGGTGTTGATGAGTTGGCGCTTGAGGAGCACATTTCTGAAATCCTTAAGGCTTCACTCATCGCAGTGTGCGGTTTTTTTCGCACAGTGCACACGTTGAGACCAGTGAGTCTTGGCTGTCCATCCATGGGTCTCAAATGCACTACTTGCGTTGCTGGGCTTCCAGTGGCGTTGCTCGCCTCCTCTCTTCTCGTGGCAGCTCCAGCCCTGTCTCGATCCCATCCAATCGAAGTGTCGATGGCTGTTCGTTCGCCAGAGCAAGGGCGTGTTGTGTTGGATCTGGGCCGCAGGCAGATCAGCGTTCAACGGCAGGGTCAGACCCTGGGCCCATGGCCGGTAGCGATTGGTGATCCCAAGACTCCCACGCCCTCTGGGCTGTTCAAGGTTGAGGACATGATGATGAACCCTCAGTACCAGAGCACCAACTCAGGGAAGCTGCATCCCAAACGTGGTCCTCAAAGCCCATTGGGGCATCGCTGGATTGGTTTCCTGCGAAGTGGACCCAATCAATTCGGCATTCATGGCACTCCCTGGCCTCATTGGGTGAAAACCAGATCGGCCGTATCCAACGGCTGTGTGCGCATGTTGAATGCGCATGTTCAGCAGCTGTATGACCACGTGGAAGTTGGGATGGCAGTGGAAATTATGCGTTGACCCCTGCGCTTATTGGCCTCGCTCCTGTTCAAAGATCTCCTGAAGGATCTCGCCGGCTCCTTGATCCTTGAGCTTGTGGGCGAGGTCTCGTCCCACCGCTTCAGGGTCGGCTAGGGGGCCAGCTTGCTCGTCACGGATGAGTCGCTTGCCATCAAGGCTGGCCACCATTCCCGTGAGCTGGATCGTGTCCCCCTGAATTTGGCTGTTGACACCGATTGGCACTTGGCAACCGCCCTCCAGGACTCTCAGGAATTCTCGTTCTGCCAAGCAGCGAGCTGAGGTTGGTGCGTGGCTTAGCACTTGAATGAGCTCCATCACTTCAGGGCGATCGCAAACGCATTCAATCCCTAGAGCTCCTTGTCCCACTGCATGAAGTGAGATGTTTCCGGGGATGCTTTGGTGAATTCGATCGCCGAAGCCGAGTCGACTCAGTCCAGCTGCGGCCAGAATTAAACAGTCGTAATTGCCTGAGTCGAGCTTCTCAAGCCGTGTAATGACGTTCCCACGCACATCTTTGAACTTAAGGTGTGGATAGTGGTACCGCAGTTGGGCTAGGCGACGTAGAGAGCTGGTTCCAACAATGGAACCCTCTGGCAGTGTCTCGAGTGTGTACTCAGCGTTTTTGCTGTTCACCACTAAGGCATCGGCGGGGTCTTCCCGTTCGGTGATGCAACCCAGCATCAGCCCCTCGGGAAGATTTGTAGGGAGGTCTTTCAGGGAGTGAACGGCGATCTCGGCACGCCCTATCAGCATTTGAGCTTCTAGCTCTTTGGTGAATAAACCTTTATCTCCGATCTTCGCGAGGGCAACGTCGAGGATTTTGTCGCCTTGGGTTGCCATGGCCTCAACAGAAATGGCAAGACCGGGGTGGGCTTTTTCGAGTTCTGCTTTGACCCAATTGGTTTGAACCATGGCCAGCTGGCTGCGGCGTGAGGCGATGCGCAGATGCTCGAGGGCCATGTTTGAAGGACTTCAGTCCGCAAGATTACGCAGACGTGCCCCCCGCTGTCACGTGCATGTCTATGAAAATTGGCATGGGTTGCTGCGCTTGCGACCTAAAGGCCTGGCTCCCTGTCTCCTTGTCCGAGCGCTCAGCTTTACAGTTCATCACAGTTGAGTTATTGCCATGCCAGGGCCTGTGGTTAACGGAGTTCGTAAAGACGGTCTGCCTGCTCTGGATCAGGCAACGTCCGCCAAGGAGGTCCTCCCATTTTTGCCACTCTTGAATGAGGGCACGATCAAATTGATCCTATTAAGCAGTGGCGGTGTCTTAATGGCGCGGCTTAGGAACACAACCGATCCAGATGGCGAACGGGCGTACCAATTGATCCGTCCGCTCAGTGTGATCCAAGCCAGCTCTGATCAGCCTTGGGAATTGCAGCCTTATTTAGAGGGCTTGACGTCGCAAAAAAATATTGTGGTTTACAAAGCTGCAGTGGCATCCATTCTCGACCCTGACCCTCGACTTCTTCAGGTCTATGCACGCAATACATCTCAGGAGTGTCCGCCTTCAGAGACCCCTGTTGAACGACTAAAGCGAGCTTTTCAGGAATTTACTGAATGCATTGAGGATGAAGTGTAGGTGGACATTTTTAAGATATTGGAACGAGTATTGAATTTCAAATCTTGATTGATGGATGCCCTAGTCTTAGTCTTGAGTGGTTGTTGCGGCGCCTTCTTTAAATAGTTTTTCGAGGTCTAATTTTCCTTTTTCGGAAATCAGGGTTTCATAATCAAGCTCTTTTTCTATTGATTCAATTAAATCGTCGTCATCTGAAAGATTTGGATTAAATTCTCGATACCAAGATAATATTCTATCTTCGATTTCGAAAATTGTATTGAAAAATGGTGTGATACTGTTTTGAAGGCTATTCTGTTCGTCTTCAGTTAAGCCATTGAATTGGTGCTCATGCGTCATAAATGTATGTGTGACAAGTCTTGCTTGCTTAAGTGATTCTAGTGCCTCCATGAAATCTATGGATATGTTTCTATTTGTCTTGTCCATTTGTTTGATAGATAGTTGTTTATTTGCTATTTGTATTGTGGGAGTGATTGATGTAAGTGCGTGTCGCTAATTGAGTTCATGCTGTGCTGAGAAAGCTTGATGTCTTTCTTGTCATGTTTGCAGGAATGTTGATAAGCGATGAAATTGAGTGGGCTGTTGAGAGCTTCACTGTAGTGCTGACGTCGAGAGTTGCTGATTCTTTATGGCTTGCGTTGCTGTCGTTAAACTAATCATGCAGATGTAGCAACGTGCGCCAGCTGCCTGGGTTTTAATCGTATCGATGACTCCTTCAATTTGTAGGCTATGGGCCTATCTTCAATGGTCCATTAAAAACCCCCTGCTTTTGGCAAGGGGTGGAAAACGATCTCAATCTTGGATTGCTATTTGATGTATTCCTTGAGCACACCATTCCTGTTGGGATGGCGTAATTTTCGCAGAGCTTTGGCTTCGATTTGACGAATTCGCTCACGGGTGACATCAAAGATCTGGCCGATTTCCTCCAGAGTCTTCATGCGACCGTCATCCAGGCCGTAACGAAGGCGCAAGACATCACGCTCTCTGGGGCTGAGGGTAGCCAGCACGCCTTCAAGGTCTTCGCGAAGAAGATTTTTGGCAACATCTTGCTCTGGATTTTCGATATCGGCTTCGATGAAGTCGCCTAGTCGTGAATCCTCTTCTTTGCCGATGGGTGTTTCTAGGGAAATTGGGAGCTGTGCACTCTTGGCGATAAATCGCAATTTTTCGATGGTCATTTCCATCGATTCAGCGATTTCTTCCTCTGTTGGTTTGCGTCCAAATTCCTGGCTGAGAACCTTGGTGGTTTTCTTGATCCTGGAAATGGTCTCGTAGAGGTGAACGGGTAGTCGGATGGTTCGCGACTGATCGGCGATGGCGCGGGTGATGGCCTGACGGATCCACCATGTGGCGTAGGTCGAGAACTTATATCCTTTTTCGTGATCGAATTTTTCTGCAGCACGAATGAGACCTAGGCTGCCTTCCTGAATGAGGTCCTGAAAGCTCAGGCCTCGGTTCATGTATTTCTTGGCAATCGACACCACCAGGCGCAAGTTGGATTGCACCATTTTTTCTTTGGCGCGTCTGCCCAGCATCAGTCTTCGGCGGAAGCGAATCACTGGCATCTCAACCAGTACTGCCCATTCCTTGGTATCAGGAAGTTTGCCGTTATCGCTTTCGAACTGTGCAGCGAGTTCCTCGAGATGCAGGAGGTCCGCAATTTTGCGAGCCAATTCAATCTCTTCGTCCGGTCGCAGTAGGCGAATGCGTCCGATTTCCTGTAGGTAAACCCGAATGGAGTCTTCGGTATAAACGCCTTTTGGACCTACTTTGATGCTCGCCAAAACTTTGGCTTTCGCTTCTGCTTTGGCCTTAGTTGCGGCCGCTTCAGTGGCTTTTGCTGCGCTTGCAGTTGTCTCAGTAGCAGCAAGCAGTTGATCAGCTGATGCGTCCAGGTTGGCTGCAGTCGTGGTGACCTTTGCTTTGCCGCTGGCTTTGCTGGTTTTGGCTTTGGGGGTGGTTTTACTCGCTTTTGTTTTGGTAGTGGCCTTTGTTGCTGCTTTGGCTTTCGAGGCAGGCTTTGCTTTGGCCTCTACATGCTTTGGTTGACCGTTTTCATCGGCCAGCATCATGATCGAAGGCGCTGGTGTTGCTTTGGCCTGTGCCAATTTGGTCGCGGCAGGACTCATGGCGGTCAGTAACGAAGGAGAGAGCGGAACAGGTAGCGAATGTCATCAACAGTCAATGCACCCGGCCGGATGAGGGCGGATGCTTTTGTGGCGTCACCTTCCCGTCATAGAAACGGTGCGCAACGAAAAACGCGGAGCGTTAAGCAAAATTGAGAGAGCTGGAGTGGTCCGATGCAGAACTGTCAAGGGCATTCTCAGACCGGTCGGCTTCATGGAATTCCATGGCTCGAACTTCGGATCTTCCCTTTGGAAGGAACTCTGCTTGTTCCAACAACAGCCTTTCAGCTGTCCAACCCTTTTATTTTAAAAAAAAGGTGCCATGAACGCAACCCCAATAACCGATTTTTCAAAAAACCCCGTCCGCCCTCCGCCAGTTCTAGTGGTGGTCGATGTTTGGCTTGAAGCTGGTCGGGATGGTCGCACCTTTACTTACTGCGATCGCAAGCAGCTGAACGTTCGTTTAGGTGACCTTGTTCAGGTGTCTCTTCGCGGTCGTCGCATTCAGGGGTTAGTCACGGCTTGCCGCACAGAACCTGAAGATGAGAATCGCCCGCTTCAGCCGGTGGAAGCTCTTCTTCAACCCGTTGCTGTCGGACATGCCTGGCGGTTGTGGCTTGAGGAGATGGCGCAGCGTTGCCACACAAGCCCGTTTCGAATGTTGAAAGCAGCTCTCCCTCCTGGTTGGTTGGGGCAGCGCGTGGTTTCAACCGTGAAGGAACGCAGCCTGTGGTGGGTGTCTTTGTCTGAAAGCAGCGCCAGTTCGGATGCTGACTTGCCAGAACGACAGGCCTGCTTGGTCGCGAAGTTGCAGGAGTTAGGGGGAGGCGCATGGCAGCGAGACCTCGTTGCTGCAGGTTTTCAATCAGGACTTGTGCAAGCTCTGGTGCGCCGAGAGCGTCTGGTTCGTGAGTTGCGTCTCGCTACTGATAAGCAACTAAGTCCTCTTTCGTTGGGCTTGGCTCCGGTGACCGAAGCTCCGAGAACCCTCACGGACGAGCAGCAGGATGCGATCGATACTTTTAAAGACCAGCCCGATGGTGGGGGTGTGTTGCTTTGGGGGATCACCGGTTCTGGCAAGACCGAGGTGTACCTTCAGCTCGCTGCTGATGAATTAGCGGCAGGACGGCATGTTTTGTTGCTGACTCCTGAAATTGGTCTTATTCCCCAGCTGGTGGATCGCTGTCGGCGTCGATTTGGTGCTCGAGTACTCGAATATCACAGTGGTTGCACGGAACGAGAACGGGTCCGAACCTGGCGCAACAGCCTGGATGCAGAGGGGCCGCTCGTCATCGTTGGCACTCGTTCGTCCATTTTTCTGCCGCTCAGTCCCTTGGGTTTGATCGTGTTGGACGAGGAGCACGACAGCTCCTACAAGCAAGAGTCCCCGATGCCCTGCTATCACGCTCGTGATCTTGCGATGGCGAGAGTGCAACGAGAGGGTGGTCGTGTGTTGCTGGGAAGTGCAACACCTTCCCTCGAAACCTGGATTCAGATCGCCCCAGACGGGCCGTTGGCCTTGGCTCGGCTTCAACAGCGCATCTCGGCTCAACCTTTGCCACCCGTTCAGATCATCGACATGCGCCATGAGCTCGCCGATGGCCATCGGCGCTTGATCAGCAGGGCACTGATGGATCGGTTGTCGAAACTACCCGAACAAGGCGAACAGGCGGTTGTCTTGGTGCCACGCCGTGGACACAGCACGTTTTTGAGCTGCCGAAGCTGTGGTGAGGTTGTGCAGTGCCCGCACTGCGATGTGGCGCTAACCGTTCATGGGAAAAGCACCGGTCAACAGTGGCTGCGTTGCCACTGGTGTGATCATCGAGCCCCGATTGCAACGAACTGCGGCCACTGTGGTTCATCGGCTTTTAAGCCCTTCGGCGCTGGAACTCAAAGGGTTTTGGAACAGCTGGAGTCTGAGTTGGAGGGACTGCGTTTGTTGCGCTTTGATCGCGACACCACTGGAGGACGCGATGGACATCGGCGTTTGTTGGATCAATTTGCAGCTGGTGAAGCTGATGTCTTGGTTGGAACCCAAATGCTGGCGAAAGGGATGGACCTGCCGCGCGTCACGCTGGCCGCTGTGTTGGCTGCTGATGGCCTATTGCATCGTCCTGATCTCCGGGCTGGGGAGCAGGCGCTTCAGTTGTTGTTGCAACTGGCAGGCAGGGCTGGCCGTGGGGAGCGTCCCGGGCAAGTGCTTGTTCAGACCTATAGCCCTGATCATCCAGTGATCTTGCACTTGGTGGATGGTCGTTATGAGCGTTTTCTTGAGGAGGAAGCTCGAGAGCGCCGCGAAGCCGGATTGGTGCCCTTCGCCAGGGCTTGCGTGTTGCGGCTGTCTGGTACGTCCGCATCCACAACGGCAACAGCAGCAGCTGTGCTGGCCGAACAACTTCGCCCCGATTGCATCGATGCAGGATGGCAGCTCATTGGTCCAGCTCCAGCTCCGGTGGCACGGGTTGCTGGTCGCAGTCGCTGGCAGCTGTTGATGCATGGTCCACAAGCTTCGCCTTTGCCTTTGCCACCAGGGATCTCTCTGTGGGATGGCTTGCCCAGTGGTGTGGCACTGGCTGTTGATCCAGACCCACTGCAGCTCTGAACTCAGGAGGGCAATTCCGGGTAGCCGAAACCCATGAGCAGCCGAAGCCGTTGAAGGCTGGCGGTCAACACAAGCAACGCCAAGATCGCGAGACTGCCCAGCCCCAGGCGGCTCCAGCGCCATTGACTCCATTGCAAATGATTCTGAACGCCAATCGTGAGCGGCCAGATGAGCTCACCCTTTGCATTTTTGCTTGCTAGAGCAGGGCTGCTTTGCAAGCTGCGCAAGCTCGCTTGGTCCCCAATTCGTACCGCGATTTGCAGCTCATTCAGGTTCTCAAGAGCGCTGAGATCCAGCTCTAAGAGCAGCTCCTGCTTCAGGCCCACGAGCCAATTGCGCTCGTCCAGTTTGAGGGTGGGTGCGGGCAGCAATAGGCCAGCGGTTCGTCCTGCTGCCGCGACCGTTTGGCTGAGGAGTGCAGCGGCGTCTTCACTGTTTTGGGTTGGTGCTTTCACCTCAAGCTGACCGTTGCCTGCGTTTCGAATGTTCCAAGGCAGATGCATGGCCCTCAACTCCTGGCTGAACGCGTCCTGCCAAGGAAGTTTTAAGCCACTGCGGCTGTCGATCGTCCAAGCCATCTCCACCCTGTCTGGTCCTGGGAGACTGAGGTCTGCGGTGATGCGTACGCAGCCGCTCAATAAGAGAGTTAGCGCCACCAGCACGGCGATGACCAGCACCGCGAAGCCCGCTGCTGGGGCTCGGGTTGGACCGGTAGGAGGTGATGGCGGTGGCGGTGGCAGTTTGCGGCGACTCAACAGCTTTGGACGTTTGCCGACACTTGGATCCATCTCCAAAGTCGGGAGTTGCATTGACCAGCTCTCAGGTCTTGCCAGGGTTGGCGCCTCAAGAACATCCAGCAACTGCCGCGCCCTGTTGCGCATCTCTAGATCCTTGCAACGAGTGAGCAGTCGGCAGGTGCTTAGCGCCTTGCTCTCATCTCCCTTTCCCATCCAAGCGGTGACCAACAGCATGCGGATTTCAGCTCCTTGACTGTCAGTGATCGGGTTTGCTTCTGCGAGCGGCTCCAACAGTGCGATGCACTGGCCGTAATCGCCACGCTCGAGAGCGGCTTCCGCGGCTGCCAGTGCATTGGTCATCGATTAACCGCGGCCCAGAACCATCGTTCCGATGCCTGCATCGGTAAACACTTCAAGGAGCAGGGCGTGGGGGACACGGCCATCCACGATGTGCGCTGCAGCAACCCCTTGAGCCAGGGCACGAATGCAACATTCGGTTTTGGGTGTCATCCCACCGGCAACAACACCGTCGTGGATCAATTGCCGTGCCTCAGACAGCCTGAGTTGTCGGATGAGGGAGGCGGGGTTGTCGCGATCGCGAAGGATTCCTGGGGTGTCAGTGAGCAAAACCAATTTTTCCGCTTCGAGTGCAGCCGCAAGCTCACCAGCAACCGTGTCGGCATTGATGTTGTGAGATTGCCCTTCAGGGTTGGCAGCCACGCTTGAAATCACCGGAACGTATCCCCGTGCCAGAAGTGGTTCCAAAACGTCTGGATTCACCCGTGCCACATCGCCGACCAAGCCATGGTTGCCATCACCCCAGGGACGTGCCTCGACCAGTCTGCCGTCACTACCGCTGAGACCTACAGCACTTGCTCCCAGTCGGTTGAGTCCATTGACGATCTGTTTGTTCACGCGGCCGACAAGAACCATCTCCACCACGTCCATCGTGTCGGCATCGGTGACTCGCAAGCCGTCACGAAATTCCGAGGGAATATCGAGCCGCTTCAGCCATGTGTTGATCTCTGGCCCTCCGCCATGAACCACCACCGGTTGAACTCCCACACTGGCCAGCAGGGCGATGTCGCGAAAGACGGCATCACGTAGCTCTGCGTGGACCATGGCCGCGCCGCCGTACTTGACCACAATTCGCCGACCAGCGAATCGTTGGATGTAGGGGAGGGCCTCGCTCAGGACGGAGACCCGTAGGGAATCATCCATGCTGCAGCTGCTCAGGGCTCTCCATGCTCGCCTGTCGTGGCGTCACTCTTTGGGAGCAGGGTCAAATCGAGTTGATCGTTCTCCAATGGCAGGATTTGCGCTTCTAAACCTTTGGCGAAAAAACGACCTAAACGTTCGCGGCGTTCTTGCCAACGCTCGAGACCGACGGCTTCACAGGCAAAACGCATCCTTAGGCCATACCCACCTTCACTACTGATCTCTTCAACTTCCAGCAGCTGAGAAGGCTTGTCCTCATCCCAGAGTTTCAACGCTTCAAGAGAGCTCTCGAGGTGCGCTTTCTGCCCATAACGCCAGCGCGTGACGTCATTCAGCAACTTGACCAGTTCAGGCGACGCAGCCTCGCGTTCCTCGCGAAATTGTGCTTTGGGTATTACGCGGCGTGCTGGGGGAAGTTCTGAGGATTTGAGCGCAAGACCTCCGAGAAGAATTGGAATTCCATAAAAAATGGTGGGCAGGCTGAGATTGGCATTGCCAGCTCCGTAAGCCAAAGCACCAATCACGGTGAGGACACCGCCAGCGATGGTGATCAGACTTCCGGGCGAAATGAGCTCGTTCATGGGGGCCCGTGTATTAAGGCCATTGTGACCAAGAGGGCTGCAGGATGGGTGGAGGAGTCCAACAATCATGAACACCCCGTCCGCCCAGCCTGTAGAAACCCGAGAGCTGATTGCTCAGCTGGAGGCGGATCGCGCTTGGTTGCTCGAACAAATTGATCGCGGCCGCTGGCCGGAGTTGAGGCTGGATTTAGCGGCCCTCGAGCGAGAACTGGGTCAGCTGCTATTGCGTGCTTCAGAGCAATGTTCTGACAAAAGTCAGTGAAAACTCTGAAGCCTTCCGGCCTTAAAAGGGAATGTCGTCGGTTTCGGGAACGAGGGGAGAGGTGTTCCACTGAGCCGCTGAATCCTGTCCCGCGGCCGTTGGGTTGTTCGCTGATTCGGAGGTCTGGGGCGTTTGAGCCTGAACGGGTCGAGCAGGCGCTGTGCGCGCAGCAGCAGGCGGCTGGCCTTGGCTGGATCCCGCCGCGCTCACAGAATGCAGTCGAGAGAGGGTGAACTCAGCTTTTTTCTCTTTAGTGCCGTCTTGCCGGGGAACCGTGTTCATACGCAGTCGGCCTTCAATTACAAGCCGCTGCCCTATCTGCACTCGGTTTTGAAGGTCCTGAGCGAGATTGCCCCATCCGACCACCTTCAACTGCCCCTTGGGGTCATCGGGTCGGAGCGCATCGAAGGAGACGTCCATCTCGGCAATGGGCGTTTGGTTGTCTTGGGTGTATCGCAGGGTGGGAGCTTGAAGGACATCCACCTCGAGCACGCAGTGGTTCATTCTCAGCTGTGACAGTGAGCGCCATCCTGATGCACCGACAGGAGAATCGCCAGGGGACTGTCTGGTTGCTGGCAGGGACGGGTGATGGCCCGCGTCTAGCTGCCGTTCTGATCTCGCAGGGCTTCCGTGTCCATGTCAGCGTCGTGGGCGCTTCGGCTGCCGATCCCTATCGGGGGATGGATGTGGAAGGGATCCACGTGGGTGCGCTGGCTGGTTCACAGGCGATTTTGCAATGGCTGCAGATGATTTCTGTGGATTGGGTTGTGGATGCCACTCACCCGTTTGCGCTGAGGATTAGTGACCAGTTGAACCAGGCGTGCAAGGGCTCGGGCCAGGAATTGGTGCGCTTCGAACGGCGGATGGAGGTCTCGGGGAAGGCGGTTGTGCTCGGCTCCATGACTGACCTTGCCGATCACGCCCTATCGGGACGACGACTGCTCCTGGCCCTTGGTGCCCGCCAGTTGGTTGAAGCAGCAAAGGTCGCTCGTGACGCAGGGGCCACAGTGTTTGCCCGAGTTCTTCCTTCGCCAATGTCATTGATTCAGGCAGCGGCAGCAGGCGTTCCTCCAGAACACTTAGCGGTGGTGCGACCACTCCAAGGCCCCGAGCCAGGTGCACTGGAAGCGGCGCTTTGTAGGCGCTGGGGGATCACAGATGTGGTCTGCAGGCAGTCGGGGGGAGCGACTGAGGCGCTCTGGGCGAACCTATCGATGGAGATGGGGTTTGAGTTATGGCTCCTGCGCCGACCTTCACCGATTGCTGAAGTTCCTGTTGTGCATAGCGTTAGCCAGCTTCTGGCGCATCTGAATGGCACTACATCCTGATCCTCTGTGGTTGGTTTTAACCACCGAGGCTGATCAACAGAGAGCCTCTGCACTCGCAGAGCAACTGATCAGCCGTGAACTTGCAGCTTGCGTGAGCTATCAGTCCATTCAGTCTTCCTACCGCTGGGAAGGACGGGTTGAGCATGCCGATGAAGTGCAGCTTTTGATCAAGACCACGGAGCCCGGTTTGATCGCGTTGCTCGGGGTTATTGAGGCGCTCCATAGCTACGACAACCCCGAGATTCTTCACTGGCAGGCACAGCCATCGCACGCCTATGGCGCTTGGGCCGCGGCGTCCATCAATCCAGATGCTTAGCGATCAGATCAGGCAGAGAAACCTTTGAGCGAGGCCCTAATTGGGTCACGACCTGTCCGGCACAGATGGACCCCATTTTGCCGCAGACGTCTAATGGGAAGTCGTGGGTGTAGCCATGCAGGAATCCACCCGCATAGAGATCGCCGGCTCCTGTGGTGTCGACGAGATCTCCGAGCTTGTAGGAAGGAATTTCCCAGCGCTGATCACCGCAGAGAACGACAGAGCCTTGAGCGCTGCGGGTTAGTACGGCCACGCTGCAGCGACCTTTCACTTGCTCGAGCGCGCTCTCGAAGTCAGCTGCTCCGTACAGCGATTTGATCTCATCCTCATTGGCAAAGAGCACGTCCACATGTCCGTCAACAAGCTCGAGAAAGCTTTCACGGTGACGGTCAACGCAGAAGCCATCGGATAGCGACAGGGCTACTTGTCCGCCGCTTTCTCGGCAGGCTTCAGCGGCTTTGATGAAGGCCTTTTTTGCTGCAGGACTATCCCAGAGGTAGCCCTCGAGATAGAGAACCTTGGTGTCGCGAACCATGGAGAGGTCGAGATCATCAGGGTCCAGTTGGGTTGAGGCACCGAGGTAGGTGCACATGGTGCGTTCAGCATCCGAGGTCACGAGAATGAGGCAACGGGCCGTGCTCGCACCGCTCACGGCAGCCGGTGTCTCGAAACGGGTCCCGACAGACTGGATGTCGTGGATAAAGATGGCCCCGAGTTGGTCGTCACGAACACGACCAATGAAACCGGCCTTGCTCCCGAGTTGAGCGAGGCCAGCAAGTGTGTTTGCGGCTGAACCTCCGGAGGTTTCGAGACCTGGACCGCTTGCTTCGTAAAGGCTTTTGGCTTGGTCTTCGTCCACAAGGGCCATGCTGCCCTTGCTGAGGTTGTGATCGCTTAGAAACTGGTCCTCGGTTTGAACCAACACGTCGACGATGGCGTTACCGATGCCCACGACGTCGAGAGAACTAGCAGTGCTGAACCGGGGAGTTGAGGACATCTCTGCTGTCGTTAATACAGCGAAAGTATGGCTGTTCGTTGGATCGCGGCTCTGAGGGGGCGATGTAAGCGCGCTTAGGCGCTGAGGAGAGCACGCTTAGGGCCATGGATCGGATCTTCCACCACGATCGTTTGGTCTCTGCTGGCACCAAGGGAAACGATCGCAATCGGCACGTCCATCAGGTCAGCGAGGAACCGTAGGTAGTTCATCGCCGGAGCAGGAAGGTCTTCGAGTCGACGGCATTCAGCCGTAGAACATTGCCAGCCTGGGAGGGTCTCAAAGATTGGCTTGCAGCGAGCGAAATCTTCGGAGCTGCTGGGGAAGTAATCGATGCGTTCGCCATCAAGCTCGTAGGCGACTGAAACTTGGATTTCATCCATTTCGTCCAGCACATCGAGCTTGGTGATCGCAAGGCAATCCAGTCCGTTGACTTGAACGGCGTAGCGACCAATCACGCCATCAAACCAGCCACAGCGGCGACGACGGCCAGTGGTCGTTCCAAATTCTCCGCCTCGATCACACAGGTGGTCGTTCAAACTCCCAGACAACTCTGTTGGGAAGGGACCTTCTCCAACCCGAGTGGTATAGGCCTTGGCGACTCCAATCACTCTGTCGATCAGGGTTGGACCTACGCCAGCACCGATGCATGCACCTCCTGACACTGGGTTGGAGGAGGTCACATATGGATAGGTGCCGTGATCGAGGTCGAGAAGAGTCCCTTGTGCGCCTTCAAAAAGAATGTTTTTACGGTCGCTTGCTGCTTCATGGATGGCGCGGGTGCAATCCACCACATGAGGGGCTAAGCGTTTTCCATAAGCCAGATATTCACGGATGATCTCTTCGGCATCCAATGGCTTTTCGCCATAGATGGTTTCGAGCAGTTGATTTTTCTCGCTCAGCGGGCCTTCAAGCCGATCACGCAGCCGATCTTCATCGAGCAGGTCGAGAACACGAATGCCACTTCGCTGAGACTTGTCTGCATAGGTGGGGCCGATGCCGCGACCGGTCGTGCCGATTTTGCGTTCACCTCGTTGCTTTTCCATCGCCAGATCCAAGAGGCGGTGGTAAGGCATCGTGACGTGCGCAGTCGATGCCAACTGGAGGCCTGAAATGTCGATCCCATTGGAGATCAGCATGTCGAGTTCTCCAAGCATCACCTTGGGATCAACCACGGTTCCGGAGCCGATCAGGCAAATGGTGTCTGGGTAGAGGATTCCGGAAGGGATCAGGTGAAGTTTGAGCACTCGACCGTCCACCACGATGGTGTGGCCAGCGTTAACGCCTCCCTGATAACGCACCACGACATCAGCGGAGCGGCTCAGAAGATCGGTGATCTTTCCTTTCCCCTCGTCACCCCATTGAGCACCGATGACGACAACATTGGCCAAAGAATCGGCGGCCCGAAGCCGCATTTCTGCACAATCCAACACTTTTGCAGACAGTCGTGCCTGCGGTCAAAGTGCTGTTCGATTTTGTGATCAAGTGCCGCGAACTGCTGCTTTCTCGGCCTTGCCCAATTCCTTGTCGATCCTGGCTTTCAGAGCATCGGGAACGGGACGGTTGGTGTAGTTGTTGTAGTGACCAGCCAAGGAGTTGAGTGCGGTCTGCATGGTCGTGAATGAACTCAAGCCGTTCACCTTGGGCCGTGCTCTGTAACGAGAGACGTAGTCGGTGATTAAGTCGCGGGCCTCTCCTTCAGCTTCTTGGCGATTTGCCGCGTCCTGGGGCAACTCAAGAGTGTCGTGAATGGTGTGGGCAACAGCAACGGTGTCTTGGACGTAGTCCCCGGTAAGGGTGGAAGATTCGTTTCCGCAGGCCGTAACGAGCAAAGAAAGCCCTAGGCAAAGGGCCAGGCTCACATTGATTAGACGGCTAGTGAGGCGTTTCAGTACGGCGATCATGACCGGAGGAAATTTGGTGGACTTTACGCGGCTTAGAGCTGGACACGAAGCTCTGTTGGAATCGCTTCGAGAAGGGTCGAGATGGCTTCGGCTCGGCTTAAAACGTTGGTGTCCCGTTTTGAGCGTTGCACCAGTTCCACATTTCCTTCTGCGGCAGCACGACCAACGACAACTCGCCAAGGGATGCCAATGAGATCGGCATCCTTAAATTTCACCCCGGCCCGCTCTCCACGATCGTCCAGCAGGGCATCGATCCCCGTGGCGCGGAGCTCGTTGTAAATCTCCTCACCGAGGGCCATTTGAACCTCATCTTGAATATTGGCCACCACCACGATCACCTGAAACGGGGCAATGCTGAGCGGCCAGATCATTCCGGCGTCATCGTGACGCTGCTCAACGGCGGCCTGGGCCAGTCGTGAGATCCCGATGCCGTAACACCCCATCCAGAGGTGCTCCTGTTTGCCTTCGTTTGTGGTGATTTGAGCCCCCATGGATTGGGAGTATTTGCGACCGAGTTGAAAAATGTGTCCCACCTCGATCCCGCGTCGCTCTTCGAGGCTCTGCTCTGGCCTATGGACGCAGCGATCGCCTGCTCTGGCATTACGGAGATCGATCGCGGCAATGGAGCCGAGATCAGACCAGTTACACCCCCAACGGTGCTCGTCGTTTGTGTTAGCTCCGCAGACAAAACGGTCCAGCTCGGCAGCTGTTGTGTCAGCAAGTTTGTAGAACTTCTTCCGCCAGCTGTGCGCCCCAGCGAGGTGTTGATCTGAGAGGTCAGGGCCGATGGAGCCAAACGGGAAGGGCTGCAGTCCTTGTGACTTCAATTGTTCGGCGTTGATTGGCTTGAGATCGAGAACGGGGCTGTCGAGTTGTTGTGTGAGTGCATTAACAAGCTTCACCTCGTTGAGTTCTTGGTCTCCGCGCAAACAGACAAGAACCGGCTGTTCATCACCAGATTCAAGCTTGGCGAGTAACAGCAGCACTTTGACGACCTGACTGGGATCAAGCGCATGGGCCGAGCAGAGCGCATCAATCGTGAGCTGTCCTGGAGTGGCAATGACCTTTGGTTCCCCGCTTGGTAGGGGCAGAGCAGGTGGTGCAATTGAGACGGCTTTCTCTTGATTTGCTGCGTAATCACCATCAGGACTGATGAGGATCAAATCTTCTCCAGCATCTGCTGTCACCATGAATTCCTGGGATGCGGCGCCGCCGATGGCTCCACTGTCGGCATCAACTCCGACAGCGGTCAGGCCGCAACGTTGAAAGACTTGGGTGTATGCCCTCTCCATCTGCGCATACATGTTGGAGAGATCTCCTTCATCTCCATGGAAGGAATAGGCATCCTTCATGATGAACTCGCGGCTCCGCATCAAGCCAAAGCGAGGGCGAATCTCGTCCCTGAATTTGCTCTGAATTTGATAAAGGGTGACGGGGAGCTGGCGATACGACTTCAGGAGATCACTGGCTAATTCAGTGATTACTTCTTCATGGGTGGGACCGAGGCCAAGGGAGCGCTCTTGGCGATCCTCAAGGTGGAACATGATCCCCTCGCCAGCGGTGTATCCCTGCCAACGGCCACTTTTCTCCCACAATTCGGCTGGTTGAAGTTGAGGCAGCAACGTTTCAAGGGCACCAATTTGATTCATCTCCTCCCTGACGATTCTCATCACCCTTTGAAGGACCCTCCACATCAGAGGGAGGTAGGCATAAATTCCTGAGCCAACGCGTCGGATATATCCGCCACGAATTAGCAATTGTTGAGAAGCGATTTCGGCGTCAGCGGGAACATCCCGCAGCGTCACCAGCATCAGGCGGGAGACGCGCATAGCGATCAGTATTGAATGAGACTGGAAGCTACCATCGCTGCAAGAAAATGGTCGCTTCAGGAAGTGTCCCGATCGCCTGGAACGCCTCTGGCATCCTGAATTTCAGCTGCTACTCTCTGCCCATTCCAAAGTGTCCTAAATCAGTCTCATGTTTCCTAGGTCGATCGAAAGTCCTGTTTCTGTTGCCGAGGATTCCTCACTATCCGCGGCGGGCGTTGACGCGGTGATGGCTCAATCAGACGCTCTAGTTGCTATCGATGATGTTCAAAAATCCTTGAACCGATCCAGAGCATCTGTTTATCGATATACGAATACTGACTCCCGCAATTTAAATCCTCCTTTTAATCCCAAGAAGCTAAATCCTGAATATCGAAGCGACCAAAAAGATCCTCTTCTATTTCATCCGAACGAAGTTGCTCGTTTTGCTAAGGATGTACTGAGGATTAAGGAAGTCACCGTTGAAGTTCTCAATTCTCCATCTACAGCAACTCAGCAAGTTTTAAGTGCCATCCTCGAGGAGTTGCGCCAGATCAGAATTCACCTTGAAAATCTTCCTGCAGCTCCTTCTGACCTTGCTGCCCGTCGCGATCGACAAGATCGTCCAGCCGCTTAGAGCTGTGATAGTGCGAGAATCATCACTAGCCTTTTAATAACGCCTTTCCGGAGCTTTTCATGCCATTAGGTATGGATTGCATAGGGCCAAACCCTCACCGGATGTCCTTAATCCTGTCTGAATGGACCCCGAGCCTGCCCGCGAATTTTCTCAGCAACCCTCGTTTCAAGTTGCTCCGCCAACACTGGCCTTTTTAGGGTTCATCCTTGCTTGCACCAGCCTTGGAATTCCATTGGCTGCTGTACTGACTGATCGCCCTCCAACGGGTTCTTTGAAACCACTCACTGCGCAAGATCGCCATGGATCTGAGGTCCCTGCCTCCTTCGCCCTCTCCGGGGCTACTCAATCTGATCGTTGAGATTCCAGCGGGTAGTTGCAACAAATATGAGTTTTCAGAAGACGTTGGCGTGATGGCACTGGACCGTGTGCTTCACCCTTCGATTCGATACCCCTTTGACTACGGATTTGTTCCAAATACGCTTGCCGAGGATGGGTCTCCTCTCGATGCCATGGTGATCATGGCGGAACCCACCTTTGCGGGATGTTTGATCAAAGCCAGACCGATCGGGGTGCTCGACATGGATGACACGGGGCATTACGACGGCAAGATTCTCTGTGTTCCGGTCGCTGACCCTAGGCAAGCAGGGATTAAGAGCATTCAACAAATTGCACCCAGCCAGCTTGAGGATGTTGCTGAGTTTTTCCGTACCTACAAAAATATGGATGGTCGCGTCATTTCGATTTCAGGTTGGCGTGATTCGGATGCCGTTGCTCCCCTGTTGGAGGCATGCGTTCGAGCGGCCGGTGGTTAAGGCTTCAGGGAGCTGAATCCAGCTTTTCTGGGCAAGATCTGAGATTGAGGCGCTATTGAGGCCTTACTTCTTGTAAGTTGGTGCGCGCCTAGATTGTGAACGACCCGTGCCCACCATCCGTTTTGAGCAGGAAGGCCAACAGGTCGGTTGCATCGAAGGAGCGAATTTACGCAAAGCAGCCCTTTCATCCGGGATCAACCCTTACAAAGGTCTGAACAACCTCAATAACTGTGGCGGGGTTGGCCAGTGCGGAACCTGCGTGATCGAGGTTATTGAAGGAGCCCAGAACCTCTCCCCCCGTAGCGATGTTGAAGAGGTATACCTCTCCGACCGCCCTGCGAACTATCGCTTGAGCTGCCGCACCAGTGTGAATGGCGATGTGACCATTAAGACTCGCCCTGACGAAGGCGTTGGTAAGGGTTCAAACAGCCTGCTTGGTGCTGTGAAGAACTTATTTGGACGTTGAGCTTGGCTCAAACCATCAAGGTTTACAGCTACTCCCGATGTTCCACTTGCCGTAAGGCCCTGGCTTGGCTGGATGCCAACAATTTGACCTATGAGGTCGTTGACATCACAACAGCTCCTCCTTCAAAAGAGGAGCTGTTACTTGCCTTTCAGCGGTTGGCTCGTCGTCAACTTCTCTTCAACACCAGTGGCCAGAGCTACCGAGCCCTGGGAGCAGAAGTTGTTAAAACGATGAATGACGATGACGCCCTTACGGCGTTGGCATCAGATGGGCGTTTGATCAAACGCCCTTTTGTTGCATTGCCCAACGGCGATTTTTTGGTGGGATTCAAGCCCGAGGAGTGGAACCAGGCTCTTTTGGGTTGAAATTCAGCCCATCGAGCTCGGTAATCAGTTCGTCCACGCCACCTTGAGTGTGAAGTTGGAACATGCTGGTGCGCTTGAATTCTTCGAGAAACGCCACCAATAGTTCTTGGCTTCGTTCCAGTACGACGCCTTGCTCGAGCGTGCGAGCGAGCTCCTCCCAAAAACGATCGAGAGTTTGAATCCCAAGATTTTCCAGAACTTGATCTTTCTGACCAAGTTTGTCGCCGGCACTCTTTGAAAGCCCCAACAGCGAATCCACCATTCCCGTAGCGAGCTGACGGCTCAGTTCGGATTCCGCTTTTTGCACTCCAGGAAGCTCCCTTAGCGGTGCCGGTAAAACCAGACCATCCAGATTCCGTTGAAGAGCGTGGCCGAATAGCGCCACAAGTTGTGGCCGCATCCCTGGACCCACTTGCGTGAGGATGAGAGGGAGCCAGAGCCGTAGTAGCTCCGCGAGTTCCCTTTCTTCGCTGCTGTCAACAGATTGATGACTACAAAGTCGGAGAATTCTGTCGGGAAGATTCGGCGAGCGCACGATGCCTTGCATTGCATCCAGAACACGCAGCGTGATCACTTCAAATAATTCGAGCGCCAGGACCGCGACAACGCCGCGACTGACGGCTGCACGAAGGGGCTCAAGATTGAGAAGCTGAGCGCGGGATAGCCGCTCTGTGACTGGAACAACTCGCAATAGACGCCAAAATGGTATTAACAGAGGCAGGTCAATCCAACGTCTGAGTAAGGCGTCTCTCCAAGCCATCGCCGGAAAACGACGTTTCAGTCGAAGCGTACGAACCAGGATGTCCAGTAGGAACAGGATTTGAAAAGGAATGTCGATCCGCCAGGAGAGGTCGATTGGCATTCCGTTTTCATCAATTCCGCGCGAGTAATTGGTCTCCGCTAACGGAAGAATTTTGGTGTTCCAAAACTGACGCTCTTGGCCCCAGTCGTGCTTGCTCACGTAGCGGTCGCTGAGGAGATAGGCCGCCGCCTGTTTGGCTGAATCCATCTCAGCTCGCGCTCTAAGACGGTTCTTGAGCTTTTCGAATGCGCCTACATTTCCAGAGCTGATGAAAGGGTTTTCATCAACCAACTGGCTATTCCTAACCACCATTTCCAGCCGCAATTGTCGAGCGGCTTGACTGTTGATGCCCAACGTTGAAGCGGTGGTCTCGAGTCTGCGGAAGTGCTCGACGTAAGACACCGTGTCACGGTGAACTTCGATGCCCTTCAGCGGGTCGTAGAGGGGTGTGATGTCCGGCAGCCACGGCAGTGGCAAGGCCAAGTTGATCGATGGAAGGGGATAGAGCGTTCTCTGCAGCCAGAAATTTCGCAGCGGAATATAGGTGACATCGAAAATCACCCAGATCAGATTGAGTGCTGCAATCAGGGCTAAGACCTGATCCCAGCGATTCCAGAACAATTGGATGGTGCGGGGTTTCACGCCCTGCCAGCGGGGTCGGACCATGGATCACCGTGCCTGGTTTCAGGCTAGAAGCGCAGGCTGATCGCGCCTATCGTGCGTTTCAGGATTGAAGCAAGGTGTCTGTTGGTAGACAAGCAACACAACAATCGTTCTGACGACGACCAGCCCAACAGCAGCGAGACTCTTCAGGAGGGCAATAAGGATCTAAAAAAGGAACAAGGTTCTGGACATCCGCTCTGGGATTTTTGGGGCCCGTTGTTGTTCACGATCGCTCTTTATTTCGGGATTCGTCACTATTTGGCCGAGGCACGCTTCATTCCCTCAGGCTCGATGCTCCCTGGCTTGCAGATCCAAGATCGCCTGCTTGTCGAGAAGCTCACCTATCGCGGCCGCAAACCTCGGCGGGGAGAAATTGTTGTGTTCAATTCCCCCTATGCCTTCGATCCTGCACTGCGCTCAACAACGTCACCCCCACCTTTTCAATGCGTTCTCGCGAATATCCCTTTGATCGGTTTAATTCCTGGCGTTAGTCATCCGGCCTGTGATGCATACATCAAACGCGTTGTGGCTGTGGCGGGTGATCAGGTGGTGGTGAACCCTCGAGGAGAGGTGCGGGTAAACGGTGTTGATCTCGACGAACCTTATGTGACCAATTACTGCCCTCTGGACAAGCGGGGGATGAGCCTGTGCCGCACCCTGAATGCCACGGTCCCGGAGGGACGTGTTCTCGTTCTTGGTGATAACCGCAGTAACAGTTGGGATGGTCGCTATTGGCCGGGTGGAGCCTTCCTGCCTGAAGATCAGATTATTGGTCGAGCGGTTTGGCGCTTCTGGCCATTCAATCGGCTTGGTTCGTTGGGATCCTGAGTCCACAACTCACCACTTGCCCTCGAATGCGCACGCCGATCCAAGGCTGGTTTGCAGCTTTGGGAGCATGGGGAGCATCACGGGTTTGATCCCATGTTTGGTCAGGATCAAAGAGCAACCAGCGGTTGCTTCCGATGCTCAATCGTTCTTCTTTCTGTCCGATTAACCGCGCAGGACCGAAACTGAGCGCTTGCCAGAGTTGGTTCACACTCCATCCCAACTCGACCACGAGATGTTGCCAGAGCGTGGGCAGCACTAAGTGGTGACCGGATAAGCCTTTTGGACGTTGATCGGGAGGCAAAAGACACTCCTCATCGTCGAGAGGAATGCCATGAACAGCAACGGCGTTGATCTTGCCTTCTCCTAGGGCCTGAATTAAGGCCAGGCGATCGCTTTGCCCACCAATGGAGGGGGTGACAAACCAATGGGTCTTTTCAGCTGTCTGGCTGGATCGATCCTGCACGAGGTGCCACCAGCTCACAGTGGCCAGCGGAGATGTCGAAGCATGGCTCAACATCTCCACTCCATCAGCAGTGGAGAGATTCATGAGCACAAGCTTGCGATTGCTGTGGCGTCGCTGCAGTTCCAGGAGCTGCCCGATGGGCAGCGTTTCGCTGATGATTGGATCTGCAGGCCATCCGGCTCGTAATGTTTCCACGCCTTCCCGGATCATTCCGTCTCCGCGCAGGTTGGAGTCATTGGGTGCAATCAGCACTGGGGCTCCAGCCATTTCACCGAGCCGTAGGGCGCGGTCGATGAGGTTGGCAGATGGCATCTGCTCCCCAGCACACAGACCGATGGCACCTGCTTCAAGCAGATCGGCGTGGAGGCTGAGGCGTTCTCCTTCACCGCGATGGGTGAAGCTTCCCCATAAATGAACTTTGAGATCGCAATTGCTCGGCTGCAATCCCATTAATCGTTCTGGGCTGTCCCTTTCCGATTGACTGTTTGGAAGTAGTGCTAGCTGCCCATAACCGGCTCGTCCTGCGGCGTTGATGAGGGTTTTGAGCGTCTCTCCGCTTCCTGTAAATGGACTGGGAAGGCTTGAATGTGGGTCAACAAGGCATGGGGCGAGAAGTTGCTGGGCCCGGTTTTGGCCCGAAACACCTCGCTCAGCGGCTCGCTGCCTTGCCTCTTCCCCAAGGGCGATAAGACGATCATCTTCAAAAAGAGCAGCACTTCCTACTTGGAGCGGCTGATCGCTGGCGACTAGAACCTGCACGGGGTCGAGCAGCATCGTCTCAGTCATGGGTTCACAGTGCTCCAGCTGCTGTGCGATCGAGAACCCCACCGAGGTGGGACGTGAGATTCAGGCAACTCACCACTGCAGGTTGGCTGGGATCTTCTGGCATGTCGATCACCGTGACGCCACCGTTGCCTTGTTTCACGGACCAAATGTCCTTGGGCGCGAGGCCTAAGAGATGACACAGGATTGTTTTGTTCACTGCATCATGCGCCACAACTAAGGCTGTCTCTGACGGATCGAGGCCATCGGCGATGCTGTTCCAACACTCCACAGAGCGTTCCCAAACATCTTGAATCGTTTCGCCTTCGGGCATTTGTACCGTTTCGGGAGCGTCCTTCCAGGCTTGAAGTAACTCCTCCCAACCCTCACGAATTTCTGATTCGAGTTTCCCCTCCCAAAGCCCGTGACCGATTTCCATCAGACCATCAGTCACGGAGAGCGAGACACCTGAGTGCGATTTCAAAATCCCCTCAGCTGTTTCTCGTGGGCGAGACATCGAGCTGCTGTAGGCCCGATTCAGAGTCACACCCTCGAGGAAGGAGCGCGCAGCCTCTGCTTGGGCATGCCCGTTGCTGTTGAGGGGGATATCAATCTGTCCCTGGAAGCGTCCCTGCCGGTTCCAGTCTGTTTCACCGTGGCGGACAAGGATCAGGCGTGCCTTAGATCCTTTGGCTGGCAGCGCAGGCTTTAGGTGGGCAATGCTGTTTAAACATTCGATCTGTACTTGGTAACCATTCGCTCCCGGGGAGAGGTTGAACACCGACAACGATGCGTTGTCGAGGCGCAGACGCCTGAAGCCTCCTTGAGGCTCGCCCAACAACACCAGAATTAAGCAGCGAAGAATAGCGTTGTGACCTACGACTAAAACGGTGTCGTCTCCGGTCACTGGATGCCGATCAATGAGGTCTTTCAAGAAGGCCCGCGCCTGAATCATTAACTCGCTTACCGGTTGGTAACGCGTGCCGTCAGAGCGGGTTAGTTCTAGGGCTTCCGGTCGTTGACGCCAGGTGGCATAGCCCTCTGGATCCTTGATCGCCCGTTCATCGGCTGTTAGTCCGCTCCAGGGCTCAAGATCAATCTCCAGCAGTCCGTCATCCAGGACGGGGCCCAGCCCGTCTTGACGCACGCTCAGCACTCCGGCTGTGGTGGCGGCAGCACGTTGAAGAGGTGAGCTGTAGGCCGCATCAATCGGCACGTCGGCCAAGGCCACGCCCATGCGTCGCGCTTGGTCCTCGCCGGTCGCTGTGAGTGTTGATAGATCATTGCGCCCCTGAATGCGGCGCTCAACGTTGAAGCTGCTCAGGCCGTGGCGGACCAGGAGGAGACGCAGTGACACCGCAACAAGGGAGAAGGCGCGGTCATCGTATGGGTGCGCGGTCTCATGACACGCCGAAATGATCAAAATCGGTCGCTGGCAGCCCTTCGCCGGAGAGAATCGTTTGTAGTTGCCCATCATCTGTTGACCAGCCCGCTGAACGGAGGTTCAAACGCAGCGCCCAAGTGGAAAGTCCTTTTGGCTGTCGTTTCAATGGTGCTGGCTTGCAGCGTTTGGTTCGTCGGCTTGATGGATAGCCTCGGGCGTCCCTCTGTGGCTCCCGCGTTGTCTTTGGAGCAGCAAGAGCTTGCGTTGATGGCTGACCCCGCGTTGGCGCCATCGCTCAAACCACTACTTGTTGGCCAAGATCCAGCAGAGAGCTTGCTTAAAACGCTGCGAGAAACCCCTCTCGACAGCCTCAGCGATCGTCAGGCACTCCTGTTTGCGTCTCTAGAAACCGATCCCGGTCGTCGCAACACCCTGTTGGAAATTCCATTCCAGGCTCCTGAACTTCAGTTGTTTCAGCAAGCCTTGGCGACCGCCTCAAGCTCTCATGAATTTTCCTCTGAAGATCAAGACTTGTTGGCTGAAATCAGTCCTGATCCCTTAACCCGGCGTCTGGTGTGTCAAGCACTGGGAGGAGCCCCGGCTGATTGTGTGGAAAGGTCAGCAGCTAAGGCCGCGGCTAGACGTCTTGTCCTGAGTGAGCTGATGCCGCTCGGAGCGCTGTTGTTGGGATCTCTTCTGCTGGTTCGTCAGCTTTGGTTGCTTCTGCGCCGCAAGCAATCCTCCTGGCCTGAACTGCAAGCTCCTCCCCTTGGCTTGGTTGACATGGTGCTGCTGATCGCTGGCGGTTTTGTGGTGCTGGGCGAGGTGCTGGTCCCACTTCTAATCACTCCTCTTTCAGCCTTGGTGGCTAGGAGCATGGCGGCGCCACTCAACCAGTCGGTGGCTGTGCTGATTGGCTATTGCGCTCTAGCGACGCCACCGTTGCTCATCCTCAAAAGCCAGCTTGATGGCCTGGATCAACGCTTGGTCCCTAAAGGTGGTTGGCTGCAATGGCGCGTGAGCCCATGGTGGACGGCACTGTTTCAGGGCGGTCGCGCCTGGTTGATGGTGATGCCGCCTGTGGTCTTAACCGGTTGGCTGATGAGTCGCGTCATCGGCGATCAAGGAGGCAGTAATCCATTGCTGGAAATGGTGCTGAACGGCAGAGATCCGTTGGCCTTGTTCCTGCTGGCCATCACCGCTGTTGTGCTCGCCCCGCTGTTTGAAGAAACAGTGTTTCGTGGGGTGTTGTTGCCCGTTTTAGGACGTTCGTTCGGGCGGGGGTGGAGCGTCTTTGGCAGCGCCCTTGTGTTTGCGGTTGCTCACCTCAGCATTGGCGAGTTACTTCCTTTGTTGGTTCTTGGTTTGGGTTTGGCATTGCTGCGTTTGAGCAGTGGTCGACTCCTTCCTTGTGTGGTGATGCATGCTCTCTGGAACGGTGTCACCTTCCTGAATCTTGTCTTGCTGGGAAGTTGAGTTGATTTCCCTGATGCTGTAAGACATTTCAGCCTTGCGGGCGGACCATACGGATGGTTCACTGGCGCATTGCCCTGTTCGTTCAACGTGGTCGCGGTTCGTCAAACTCAACCTGCCCCACAGGAACATGCATCTGCCACTGGTGCCTTTGAGCTCATCCAGGGGTCACTGTCCGCCAAGCGTGTTGCACGCCGCTCTCCCCTGCTTGCTGGTCTTCATCGTGCGGCCGATGGCAGTTTGATTGGTGTGTTCACAGCTGTTCTGGCTCTCAGTGGACTCACGCTTCACTGGCAATATCGCTGGACGGTTGCTTTTGAACGCTTGGAGGACACCCGAGGCGTAGGCCAACGACTGACGGAGTCCACGGCGATGCTTGAGCGTTATCTCCTGGATCAAACCCAGACTCCTAAGTCGATGGTTCCGACGACCGCTGAAAAATTGGTGTACCTCGAACGTCCTAATGAGGAGGAGTCCGGAGGATCCCACGATCATCTGGCTTTCATTGGCTCCTTGATGAATCGTTCAATTCATCACGGGTATTAAACAGATGCCAGCCACCCGGCAAGGCTCGACCCCTAAGGCGCGTCGTGAACGACGAAGGGTCATTCGTCTTGAGCCGGTGCCCGCCGGTCGCATGAAAGTGGTCTTTGTGCTGCTGTGTGCAGGTTTACTGGGTTTGGTCGGGCGCATGGCCTGGCTACAGATTGTTCAAGCCTCCGAGTTGGAGGCGCGGGCCCGTGTGGTGCAAACCCAACGCACCAAGCCCCTGGGCAGCCGCCGGCCGATTGTGGATCGCAATGGCAGGCTTGTGGCCTTAGACGAGGAGCGATATCGACTCTGGGCTCATCCTCGCTACTTCAACTTTCCTGGCGACGACCCGACGCTCATTCGTGACCGTAAAGAGGTTGCTGCACGCCTCTCCCCCTTGTTGGCCCTGTCCTCTGGAGAGCTAAACAAAAGGATGGGAGACAGCGCGTCTGGCATCAAGTTGGCTGAGGGCGTTGACCCTGAAACGGCAACATCAGTTCGTTCCCTTGGAATCAGCGGCATTGATCTCGAGCCCTATCCCTACCGCGTCTATCCGCAGGGAGCTCTCTTTGCCAATGTCGTTGGTTTCCTCAATCAAGAGCGTCAGCCACAGGCGGGGCTGGAACAGAGTCGTGATGATGACTTGCAGCGTCACGAACAGGCCAGGAGTCTTCGTCGCGGAGCAGACGGAACCCCGTTGCCAGACAACCTCGCGCCGGGCGTGTTTTTCGGGGATGACCTGAGATTGCAGCTCACCTTGGATGCCCGCTTGCAAGAGCTGGCTGCCAAGGCCCTGTCGGCACAGGTCAAGGCCTGGAGAGCAAAAAAGGGAGTGGCGATCGTGATGGATGTCACCAACGGCGAATTGATGGCGCTGGCCTCAACGCCGACGTACGACGCGAACCGGTATTGGGATTTCAATCCAGAGCGTTTTCGCGAATGGTCTGTTCAAGACCTCTACGAACCCGGATCGACCTTTAAACCGATCAATTTGGCATTAGCGCTTCAAGAAGGTGTGATCCAACCCAACGAGACGGTTTACGACAGTGGGGCTCTCACAATTGGTGGCTGGCCAATTCGTAACCACGACCGCAAGGGCAATGGTGTAGTTGATTTCGCAACTGTGCTTCAGGTGTCCAGCAATGTCGGCATGGTTCAGGCGATGCGCAAAATGCAACCTTCTGATTATTGGGACTGGTTAAGTCGGCTTGGGCTCGATGCGAAGCCGGACACAGACCTTCCAGGTGCGGTAGCGGGCCAGTTGAAGACCAAGGAACAATTCACGACGCAGCCCATCGAGCCAGCTACAGCAGCATTCGGCCAAGGCTTCTCGCTGACACCTCTCAAGCTTGTTCAATTGCATGCACTGATTGCCAATGGAGGAAGGCTGGTGAGTCCTCACATCACCCGTGGTTTACGGGCTGGCCATGCACTGGCTCCGAGTGGAGAGCGCATGGGGCAGCCTTTGCTCCGCCCAGAGGTCACGCGCACGGTTCTGAACTGGATGGAATCTGTGGTGGAAAAAGGCAGTGGTAAGGGGGTGCGCACGCCTGGTTATCGCATTGGCGGCAAAACAGGCACGGCACAGAAGGCAGTGAATGGTGTGTATGTCCCTGGGGCTCTGATTTGCAGTTTTGTCGCAACGCTTCCGATTGAGGACCCTCGTTATGTCGTGCTGGTTGTGGTTGATGAACCACAAGGGGCCCACGCCTATGGCTCAACTGTGGCTTTGCCTGTGGCTAAATCCATCATTGATGGGCTCCTGGTGATTGAAAAAATCCCACCAAGTGGTCGGGTTAAATCTGCACAAACGGACACACCTCCCCCTTGAGCTGTCAGTTTGAAAATCGTCGCTACGTTGAATTCATAGAGTTTTAGTGCGCTATGACCACCCTCCTTGAGCAGCTTTCCGCCATGACCGTGGTGGTGGCCGATACGGGTGATCTCGAAGCGATCAGGCGTTTCACTCCTCGTGATGCGACCACCAATCCCTCCCTGATCCTCGCTGCAGCTCAGATTCCGGCTTACGAGAATCTCATCGATGAAGCCTTGCGTTCGTCACGCCGGCTTTTAGGAGAGAGCGCTCCGGTGGAACAAGTGGTGCATGAAGCGCTCGATGAAATCAGCGTGATATTTGGAAAGGAAATTCTGAAGATCGTTCCTGGCCGAGTTTCAACGGAGGTTGATGCTCGCCTCAGTTATGACACCGAGGCCACCATTGAAAAAGGTCGGAAACTTATCCGCCTCTACAACGACTCGGGAATCAGTAATGACCGTGTCTTGATCAAAATTGCCTCCACGTGGGAAGGCATCAAAGCGGCTGAAGTTCTTGAGAAGGATGGAATTCATTGCAACCTCACGCTGCTGTTTGGCTTCTCTCAGGCTGTGGCCTGCGCCGAAGCAAGCGTCACGTTGATCTCGCCTTTTGTTGGTCGCATTCTTGATTGGTTCAAAGCCGACACAGGGCGCGATTCTTATCCAGGTGCAGAAGATCCTGGTGTGATTTCAGTGACCAGCATCTTCAACTACTTCAAGACATATGGCTACAAAACCGAAATCATGGGGGCTAGCTTCCGCAATCTTGATGAAATCACTGAGCTTGCAGGTTGTGATCTATTGACCATTTCCCCAAAATTGTTGGATCAATTGCGTAGTAGTGATGCTTCGCTGATCCGCAAGTTAGATCCCGCGAATCTTGCCCCTGTTGCAGAGCAAATGAACGTGGACCATGAGCGCTTCGTCTCCATGATGGCTGAGGATCGAATGGCGACTGACAAGCTCAGTGAAGGCATCAAAGGTTTCAGCAAAGCGATCGAAACTCTTGAGCAGCAGCTCGCTCATCGTTTGGCTCAGATCGAGGGTGGCTTCGCGTTCAGCCATGCCGTTCAAGAGATTTTCCTACTGAACGATTTCAACGGTGACGGCTGCATCACCCGCGATGAATGGTTGGGAAGTGATGCGGTCTTTGATGCCTTAGATCAGGATCATGACGGTCGTTTGACACCAGACGATGTGCGTTTGGGTTTCGGTGGCGCTCTGTCTTTGACCGCCGTTTGATCGAGCTTGTTTAAGGCTTCAGACAGCAAGCACGCCCTCGCTCTATGGAGTGACGGCGTGTTTTTTAGAGGCTTGCAACAGAGGCTCGCTCAGTCGATATTCAATCGTTAGGGTCATCCCCGGGAGATTTTGGGGGTTGGCTGCAATGGCGCTCCAGCTTGTCTGGTTCAAGCGAGACCTCCGGGTGAAGGATCATCAGCCCTTGCAGCAGGCCTTGCTTAGGGGGCCTGTGCTGCCGCTTTATGTCGTTGAGCCCGAGTTATGGCAGCAGCAAGATGCTTCCGAGCGTCAGTGGTTGTTTTGCCGAGAGTCTTTGCTGGATTTGCGTCTCGCTCTTGCTGAGCTAGGCCAACCGCTACTGGTGCGCCGTGGTGATGTGTTGGACATTTTTGAGCGTGCCCATCGTCAATTTGGTCTTGATGGGCTCTGGAGCCATGAAGAAACTGGCAATGGTTGGACGTATCAGCGTGACCAACGCGTAGCTCTCTGGTGCCGGCAAAACGGCATTGCTTGGAAGGAGATTCCTCAATTTGGCGTGATCCGCCGTCTGAGATCCCGCAATCGTTGGGCCAAACGCTGGGAGGCGCAGATGGCTGAGCCGATCACCCCTTCCCCGCTAGGACTGCCATCGATCGAGGGGATCGAGGCCGGCATCATTCCTGATCACCCCCATCAGGAGATGGCATCCGATCCATGCCCGCATCGCCAAAGCGGTGGTCGTTCGATGGCATTGCTGGAACTGGACGATTTCCTCGAACATCGCGCGTCCGGATATGCCCGCTCCATCTCCAGTCCCAACACAGCGTTTACCGGCTGCTCTCGTCTTTCTGCTTATCTCACTTGGGGGTGTCTCTCGATGCGAGAGGTCATCCAAACAAGCCGTGGCTTCAGTGGTCGTGGGATTAGCAGTTTTGAGTCACGCCTGCATTGGCATTGCCACTTCATCCAAAAGCTTGAAGCGCAGCCAGCGATTGAGTTCGAAGATTTTCATCCGTTCATGCGCGGGTTGCGCTGTGCGAATAATGAGCGACTCGCTGCCTGGGCGGACGGACGCACTGGAGTGCCTTTCGTGGATGCCTGCATGCGCGCATTGCGGGCCCATGGTTGGATCAACTTCAGAATGCGAGCGATGTTGATGTCGTTTGCCAGCTATCACCTTTGGTTGCCGTGGCGGGATAGCGGACTTCATTTAGCGCGACAGTTTGTGGACTACGAGCCCGGGATCCACTGGAGCCAGTGCCAGATGCAGTCAGGCAGCACAGCCATTAATACCGTGAGGGTCTACAACCCGATCAAGCAGGGGCAAGACCATGACTTGAAGGGCGATTTCATTCGCACTTGGCTTCCTGAACTCCACCAGGTTCCCGATGTCTACGTGCATGAGCCGTGGAAGTTGTCGATGGCAGCGCAACGACAGGCAGGGCTCCAGCTTGGAGCGGACTATCCCCTGCCCATCGTCGAACCTGCGCTTGCGGCTCGGGAGGCGAAGCAGAGGATTTGGGCGATCAGGGAGCGCTCTGGATTTTCTGCCATTGCTGATGGAATTCAGCAGCGCCATGGGTCGAGACGTTCAGGCTTAGCGGCCACGGGTCAAGGTCGCCGCCGTCGACGGCGAAACCCTTCGCCTGATGATTCCCAACAGCTCACTCTTGATCTTTAACCCCTTTGCAGCATCAAGCGGCGGATGACCCTCTGTGCGATGTCCCCGTATCCCATTTCACCAGAGAGAATTTGGGCAATGCGCTGCGGCGCAGTGGGACGTTTGATTCCGAGTTGATAGCCCACGTTTGGAAAGCGATAAAACACCTGGGCGATACGCCGCCCCCAAGCCATCGAATCGCCCCAACGTTCGCGCATCCGTTTTGAGTAGTTGGAAAGGTCAGGCTGAGTCCCGTTCAGCCAAGAATCGAGACTGGCCGCTGCTTCACAGCCGCTCATCAGCGATGGCCTGAGGCCTTCGGCAAGAAAGGGGTCGCAGAGCGATGCTGCATCACCTACTGCCACCACGCCTTTGCCGTGGAGGGGTGTGTGGCCATTCCAAACTCTTAAATCCGCGTTTTGTCGCAGCCCGTCTTTGGAGGAAAACCCTAAATCCGGTAAGAGTTGTTCGAGCACGGCTTCCGCGTCACTGGCCCGACGTCCAATAAACGTGCCCACCCCCACATTGATGCCGTTTGCCAGTGGAAACGCCCAGGCGAATCCATGGTGGACAAGCCCAAATTCAAACCTGGCAGTGCCAGGTTGCAAGCTTCCCATTCCTTCGAGGCGAACAGAAAGCGTCTTGGCCATGTGGAGAGATCGAGGGCCAATCCCCAAGCGTGTTGGCCAGGGAGAACCTGAGCCATCAGCCAGAACCACTGCTCTGGCCTCGATCACCTCCCCGTCCTTGCTGCGTAGAAGCCAATGGCTTTCATCTTGCTGAAGGTCCTCGACCTCGAAGGGCCGGCGCAGCTCTGCCCCTAAAGCGATCGCTTGCTCCAGCAAGAGTGCGTCGAGCCGCTCACGCTTGACGATCCAGAAGGGTGCAGAGCCTGGAAGCTCAGCGACCACAGGATCAGTGAGACACCAGCTGAAATTCACCTGTTTGATGATGTCATCAACGGCTGGTTGCAAGTCGAAGGGGAACCACTGCTGAACGGAGGCCGCCATCCCACCAGCGCATGGTTTCACCCGCTCTGATCGGTCGCGTTCCAAAACGGTGACGCGATGACCTAAGCGAGCGAGATGGAAAGCCGTGCTGGAGCCGGCTGCACCGGCCCCGATTACGGCAACATCAGTGGTGCTCAAACCTTGAGGATTTCAACCTCTTTATTTGCTAGATGTTTCTCAAGTTCCGCGATGAAACGATCGGTTGTTTTCTGGATTTGATCTTGCTCATCTCGGCTTTGATCCTCTGAAAGATCACCGTCCTTCTCTTGTTTCTTGATTTTGTCGATGGCGTCACGTCGCACGCTGCGCAAGGCCACCTTGCCCTCCTCTGAATACTTTGCGGCAAGTTTGCAGAACTCTTTTCGGCGCTCTTCTGTGAGTGGTGGCACATTGATGCGAATGACCTTGCCATCGTTGTTGGGCGTGAATCCCAAGTCACTGGTGGCGATTGCTTTTTCGATTAGCGCCAGCGATCCCATGTCGAAGGGTTGAACGGCAATCGTTTGCGAATCGGGAGTGGAGAGACTGGCGAGTGATTTCAGTGGTGTGTCAGCGCCGTAATACTCGACACTGATTCGATCCAACAACGAAGGATTGGCTCGGCCTGTGCGGATGGTGTTGAAGTTGCGCTGGGTGGCTTCCACCGACTTGCGCATGTTGGCTTCGAGATCGGAGTTCGACATGACGATGACTAGTTGCTGATACGAGAACCGATGGGCTCACCGGCCACGGCTCTGCCGATGTTGCCAGGTTCAAACAAATTGAAAACAACAATCGGGATGTTGTTGTCTTTGCAAAGAGCGATGGCAGTGCTGTCCATTACGGCGAGCTCACCGCTGAGCACTTGTTGGAAGGTCAAGGAGTCGTACCTGACAGCATCAGGGAATTGATGCGGATCTTTGTCATACACGCCGTCAACCTTGGTGGCTTTGAACACCACATCAGCGCTGATTTCGGCTGCGCGTAAAGCAGCTGTGGTGTCGGTGGTGAAAAACGGATTGCCACAACCTGCTCCAAACACGACCACCCTGCCTTTTTCTAGGTGTCGCATCGCGCGCCTGCGGATGTAGGGCTCAGCAACTTCTTGCATTTCAATGGCGGTTTGCACGCGGGTGGGAATTCCCGCTCGCTCCAGTCCGTCTTGCAGGGTGATGGCATTCATCACGGTGGCGAGCATGCCGACGTAGTCAGCTGTGGCGCGATCCATGCCGGCGGCGGAACCTTTTAAACCTCTGAAAATGTTTCCGCCGCCGACGACAATCGCCAACTGCGTGCCAGTGGCAACAACTTTGGCAACATCTGTGGCGATGGCCGAAACTATTTCTGGATCAATTCCGTAGCCCTGATTGCCCATCAGCGCTTCACCGCTGATCTTCAGGAGGGCACGCGCGTAGGCCATTTAATATCCTTATCTGTAGGACAGTAGCAAGGCTGTTCTTAAGGGATCGCGAAAGCTGATGGGCTGCTGATCTTGTTCTGCCAAGTGGGTGGAGAAGCCAGCCGGATTGCTTTTGACGTACTTATCAGGTCTTGATGTGTTCAGAATTCAATTCCTTGTTGTGCTTTGACGCCCTGTTCCCGAAAGGGGTGTTTGACAAGGGACATTTCCGTGACCAAATCAGCTCTTTGAATCAGCCCATCCGGAGCTCCTCTGCCAGTGAGGGCAACGTGGGTGAGTTCAGGCCGCTCATCGAGGCCTTGCAGGACTTGATCCAGTTCGAGATAGCCAAGTTTTAATGCCACATTCACTTCGTCCAGCACGACAAGTTTTTGCTTGGGGTCTCTGAGGTAAGAGAGCGAGGTGTCCCAAGCCGCTTGCACCAGCTGACGATCACGCTCACGATCTTGGGTTTCCCAGGTGAAACCTTCTCCGAGTGCATGCCAACTCAGGGCGTCTCCAAAGGCTTTCAGTGCTTTGGCTTCTCCAGGCTCCCAGCCTCCTTTGATGAATTGGACAACAGCAACCTGGTGCCCGTGCCCCAGGGTCCGTAAGGCCAAGCCAAGAGACGCAGTGGTCTTCCCTTTGCCGTGGCCGGTGAAGACCAAGACCAATCCTTTTTCAACACTCCTCTCTGAAACCCGTTGTCGCTGCACGTCTTGACGGCGTGCCATGCGCTTTCGGTAAGCGTCGGCGTCCTTCTCTGGGGCTAAATCGCCTCCCATGCCAAGGGATTCGGCCGATTGGTCCAAGGATGATGGGTCCACAGGTGTTGGCTTTCCGGCTGATGTTTGATCCGAGCTCATGACAACTCCCCAGTTCCCTCCAGCATGCCGCTATCGGGGCACCTTGCTGTGATGCGCTGCAGAGCAGCCCCGGCAAGAACAGACTGCTCAACCGTGGTGAAGCCGATCTCCTGCAATTGCTCGGGGATGTTGTCCTCAAGCAAAGCAATCGCAGTTTCTGTCTCGAACAAAGCGCAGAAAAGTTGTTGGGGGAGTTGCAAGAGAGGACCAGCGGGGTGGAGATCAACAACAACGAGCCAGCCGCCTGGTTTCAGCAATTTCAAACAGGACAACAACACTTGATGCCGCTTGGCTCGAGGAAATTCATGCAGCGCAAGGCTGATTTGAATGGCATCAAAGCTGGCTGGCGTGCAGGGCGGATCTTCTGCGAGACCCTCAATACAAGTGAGGAGTGGATGACGGGTTGCGGCGAGTTCGAGAACCTTGGGTGAGACATCAAGCCCGGTGACCTGAAACCCTGCTTCGATCCATGGCGCCGCCGCTTCTCCTGAACCACAGCAAAAGTCGAGCACCGTGGCCCCTCTTGGCAGAACAGGATTGAGCGCTGAGAGCCCAAGGCTGCGCAGTTGATCGACACCTCCAACACTCAGCGCGGAGATTCCTGTGACGGTGTCGTAAATCCAGCGATAGCGGTAGGCCAGTTGGCGCAGGGGTGATGTCATCAGGCTTCTCTCCTGGCTAAAGCGGCATCGACGGCTTGTTGTTGATCCCGCCGGGTGATCCAGTGGTGGTAGGTCCGGGTATGGATCGCCACGGAATGTCCCATCATTCTGGCGGCCACGGTATCGGGAAGTCCGATGTGGATGGTTCGAACGGCCCAGGCGTGGCGAAGGTCGTAGGGCGTGAGCGGAACGTCGTACCTCCTGAACTGCTCTGCAACACGCCGTCCCACTTGTTGGAGTGTGGTGTGGCGAAGATCGGTGCAAACCGGAGGGAGGGCGCCAGCGTTGGAGGCGAGATGCGTCAAGTTGAAGCGATCTACCCATTCCGGATGGAAGGGCCAAACCTGATGCTCACCGGTTTTGGTGGTGGGAAGAACGCGGATCACCCTGTCTCCTCCATCCGCTAAAGCCGAAACATCCGTGAAAAACACCTCATGGTTGCGAAGTCCATAGGTGGCCATTAATCCATAAACAAGACGCCAACCTGGATTGGGAATGCGCAGTATGGCCTCAAGAATTTGTGGGTCGCTGGGTAACTGCCGAAAACGAGCTCTGTGCAGGCCGTATCCCCCCGCCTCTGCACGCCATGCATCCGGAAGGGGAAGGTTTTGATGCCGGGCGAGTGCCCCTAGGGCAGTGGAACACTGCTGGCGACTTCGGCTTCCATCGGGATAGCTATTCAGCGTCAGGAGTAATAGGTCAGACGTAAGGAGTGAGTGTGGTTCAAGAGCCAAGGCCTTGAGGCGTCGCAGGTAGGGCTGGTAGGCCCCGCTCCAAGTGGTGCGGCTACCAGCTGGGGAGCGACGACGACGGGGGTCTGCGAAGAATGCTTTTTTAAACGTCTCCAGATCGCGATCCAGGGGATCGACCAATGCGCTGGATTCGCGTGGAGGGTTGCTGTTCTGCTGAACTTTTTGCTTCGGTAACCACTGGTCCCACTCAAAAAGCTGCCTGTGTAATTGCAGCTCCACAAGCTGAACGATGCGCTCAGCCTCTTTCAACCCATTCAGGTCAGCCAGAAGCCCCAGACTCAGGCGCTGGGTCTTCCATTGGTTGGGTTGCTGTCGGCACGGCAGTCGTCCACGCAGATTGAGTTTTTGCCCTCGCCGCTCCACACGAAGACCACAGCCCTGCTCGGCTAAGGCCGTGTTGGCGGCCACGATCGCGGTGTCGAAGTTCATGACCCTGTAAAGACAGCGTCACCATGACGTTGATGGGAGTTACGCTCAACCCCTAAAACAAAGAAATTTCCATGTCTCGGGTAGGCATTCTTCTGCTCAATCTGGGTGGTCCAGAACGGATTCAGGATGTTGGCCCCTTTCTGTACAACCTGTTTGCGGATCCAGAAATTATTCGACTGCCCAATCCAATCCTGCAGAAACCCCTGGCTTGGTTGATCAGCACGTTGCGCAGTAATAAGTCGAAGGAGGCGTATCGATCAATCGGAGGAGGTTCCCCTCTGCGTCGAATCACCGAGCAGCAAGCGAGAGAGCTTCAAAGTCTTCTGCGCCAGCGTGGGGTGGACGCCACGAGCTATGTAGCCATGCGCTACTGGCACCCGTTTACTGAATCGGCTGTGGCTGATATCAAGGCTGACGGCATTGATGAGGTTGTCGTTCTTCCTCTGTATCCCCATTTCTCGATCAGTACCAGTGGCTCGAGCTTCCGCGAGCTCCAACGGCTACGGCAAATGGATGAGCGCTTTGAGTCGTTGCCTTTGCGTTGTATCCGTAGTTGGTACGACCATCCTGGTTATGTGCGCTCGATGGCCGAACTCATCGCCGAGCAGGTTCGTGCCAGTGACGATGTTGAACAGGCACATATTTTCTTCAGTGCCCATGGCGTGCCGAAGAGCTACGTGGAAGAGGCAGGCGATCCCTATCAGCAGGAAATTCAAGCTTGCGCGGCTCTGATCATGGCTGAATTGGAGACCATTGTTGGCCACTCCAATCCCCATACCTTGGCCTATCAAAGCCGCGTTGGGCCGGTGGAATGGCTGAAGCCCTACACCGAGGAGGCCCTAGAAGAACTCGGCCGGGCGAAGACCCAAGATCTTGTGGTGGTCCCCATCAGTTTTGTAAGTGAGCACATCGAAACGCTCGAGGAAATTGACATCGAGTACCGCGAACTCGCGACTGAATCAGGTGTCGTGAATTTCCGACGCGTTAGGGCTCTGGACACCTATCCACCCTTTATTGCTGGATTGGCTGATTTAGTCGAGGCCAGCCTTGCGGGTCCGGAAGTGAATCTCGACCAGGCGGCTGAACTAGCCACCACCGTGAAGCTCTATCCCCAGGAGAAGTGGGAGTGGGGTTGGAATAACAGCTCTGAAGTGTGGAATGGACGCTTGGCCATGGTTGGTTTTTCCGCCTTCCTTCTCGAGCTGATCAGTGGCCATGGCCCACTGCATGCTGTTGGTTTGCTTTAAAGAGTGCCAATTGGTGAGATGGCCACTTAATCTTGAGGGTCAGATCCTTATGAGGCAGCCGTGACCCTGACATCCGTTCCTACGGCCGCGGATGCGTTGGATTGGAACGGTCAACGCCGTATCACCGGCGCCCACGCCTTGATGAATGCCCTCAGGCTCCATGGCGTCGACACCATTTTTGGCTATCCGGGCGGTGCGATCCTGCCGATCTATGACGCTCTGCACATCGCTGAAAGCGAAGGCTGGCTGAAGCATATTTTGGTGCGTCATGAGCAGGGTGGCACCCATGCGGCGGATGCTTATGCCCGTGCCACTGGTCGGGTTGGCGTCTGTTTTGGAACGTCTGGCCCTGGTGCCACCAACCTGGTCACGGGCATTGCCACGGCTCAAATGGATTCAGTTCCGATGGTGGTCATCACAGGTCAAGTCCCTAGGCCTGCGATCGGGACTGATGCGTTTCAGGAAACAGATATTTTCGGTATCACGTTGCCAATCGTGAAGCACTCCTGGGTGGTTCGTGACCCAGCCGATCTTGCTTCCATAGTGGCTCAAGCATTCCTGATCGCTTCGTCAGGACGCCCGGGTCCTGTGCTGATTGATATTCCTAAAGACGTAGGGCAAGAAGAATTCGATTACGTCCCAGTTCAGCCCGGATCAATTCAACCTCCTGGGTTTAGGCAGCCAGCTAAGCCTGAGCTTCAGGCGGTGATCGATGCTCTTGCCTTGATTCGTGAGTCTTGCTGTCCCCTCTTTTACGTCGGGGGTGGAGCGGTCAGCGCAGGTGCTCATGACAGCCTCAAAGTCTTGGCTGAGCGCTTTCAGATCCCTGTGACCACCACTCTGATGGGGAAGGGAGCTTTTGACGAGAATCATCCACTCGCCTTAGGCATGTTGGGAATGCATGGAACGGCATACGCCAACTTTGCAGTCACAGACTGCGATCTATTGATCGCAGTTGGTGCCCGTTTTGATGACCGAGTGACAGGCAAGCTCGACACGTTTGCTCCCAAGGCCAAGGTCATTCATTTTGAGATTGATCCTGCGGAGGTTGGTAAAAACCGACGTCCCGATGTGGTCGTGCTGGGCGATTTGGGTTTAAGTCTTGCTCAACTTGTCGATCAGAGTCGACCGCATTCCGCCGAGTCGAAGACCTCTTCTTGGCTGGAACAAATCAAGACTTGGAAGAAGCTTTACCCGCTCACCATTCCTGCGAAGGAAGGAGCGATTTTCCCGCAAGAAGTGCTCTTGGCTGTTCGTGATCTGGCCAGTGATGCCATCATCACGACTGATGTAGGCCAACATCAGATGTGGGCTGCGCAGTACTTACGTAACGGGCCGCGGTGTTGGATCAGCAGCGCTGGATTAGGGACCATGGGATTTGGAATGCCAGCTGCTCTCGGGGCTCAGGTGGCGTTCCCGGATCAGAAAGTGGTGTGTATTGCTGGTGATGCAAGCATCCTGATGAACATTCAGGAACTCGGAACCCTGGCTCAGTATTCACTCCCTGTGAAAGTTGTGATTGTGAATAACCACTGGCAGGGCATGGTTCGGCAGTGGCAGGAAAGCTTTTATGACGAGCGATATTCAGCATCTGACATGCTTAAAGGCATGCCTGATTTCAGTGCGTTAGCCAGGGCTTTTGGTGTTGATGGCGTCAAGATCACCGAACGAGATGATTTGCATAGCAAGCTCAGTGAAGCGTTTGATTCACCTCGTCCGACCCTGATTGATGTCCACGTCAGACGCGGTGAAAATTGTTATCCGATGGTTCCGCCAGGAGCCAGCAATGCGCAGATGGTGGGTCTTCCCTCCCATCCTGAGTTGGCCCAGGATTCCAGATGAACGTGTTCGGACTGCTTCACCATCACAGCCAGCGATCTGAATTTATGCCCCGTTTGCGAAGAGCAGCTCTGATCCGTTTTTGCGCCAGTTTCTTAGTTCTGTTGGTCGTGATTTTTGCTTCCCCATTGCCATCTGTGGCAGCCGAAGTGTTGCAAGTGCGTTCGTCCACTCTTCTTCAGATTGGAGATCGCAACCGCAATTACAGCGTGCGTTTGGCTTGTGTTGAAGTCGATCCTGTCAATGAAGAGGCTGCTGTTGATCTTTTGAAAAAAGCAGCGCCTCGACGCAAACGGGTGAACCTTCGTCCAGAGGGAAATGAAGATGGTGTTCTCATTGCCCGCGTTACCCCTCTCGATGCCGATCAAGATCTTGGCTTTTCATTGGTAACAAGCGGCTTGGCCACGCAAAGTTGCAACGCAGGCTGAGATGGGAAAAAATCGCTTCGCTGCTGGCATCGTGATGGTGCCCTGTTTGCTTCTATCAGCTGCTTTTTTTAGTACGGCGGTTTGGGGTGATGTGCCAGGAGAGAATCAATCCCTCGCCTTAGGACTGGGAGGGTTGCTGTTGGCTGCAGGCTTGCTCGCTCTGTTGATCCCATCGACAAATCCTGAGACAAACGAGGACGAAACCGACCCATCTTCCTAAGTTTTGGCAAAGAGACGTTCTCTCATGACCCCTCCAGCTGAGGTCCCCATGAGTGACCGTGTTTCTGATTCGAAATTAGGAAACCTCTTGAAGCGTTTCGCCATTGGTCATGGCTTGATCGTGGCGGCAAGCCTGCTGGGATGCCAAGCGCTTGCGGCCAGTTCGCAGGAAAGAGCTCCCGTGCTTGCGCTGTTGTCAGACCAGTTGATGCCTGCTCATGTTGTGTTTCGGCAAGGTTTTGCTCTTGGGGAAGAGCAGGTTCGACAGTGTGGAAGTTCCCCCGCGGATGTGGAGTGGCGCACGATTGGTCTCGATGACGACCCGACTCCATTTCTTGGTTCGACGCGTTCTGTGGTGATCGCGCCTTTTGCGACGGAACTCTCTCGTTTTTCTCGACTGGCCCAGGACCACCAGATCAATGTGATCCTTCCGTATCAACGCGGTGCGTCTTTAAATCAATTGGTGCCGCTTGATCCGCAGGGATTGCTGCATCCTCTGAGCCCTTCCCAACAGTCTGAAATCGATCAACTGGCAATCGATACTCTTGCGCAGGGATGGCGAAGAATCATGGTGGTTGCCGATCCGGCTGACCGTGCTGCAGGCATGGCAGTGACCTTCACGGAGGCTTTCGAGCAACTAGGGGGCAAGGTCGAATCCTTTGAGAAGTCCTTGGTGCAGCAGGTCAACGCAGGCGATGCATCTGATGTGAGTCAATTGATTCAAGACGTGGCTTGGAAACGTCCTGCTGCCATTGCTCTGGCCGCTGATCCTTCCGGTCGGTTGGCGATGCTGTTGGATCAAGCACAGAATGATGGTCGGCTGATGGGAGCTTCGCTTGCGTCACCGGCCAGGATTTGGCTGTTGCCCGTGACCCGTCTTGATGCTGTCTCTCAAAGACCTTGGACACAATTGAGTCCTGATCAACAGGCGTACGGTCCCGGTTGGTCTTCATTCGCGACGTCTTACCAGCAGCGCTGGGGGCAGGTCCCCGACCTGTTGGCGGCCTCAGGCTTTGATGCGGCCCGTGTTGTAGCTCTGGCCTCGCTCGCTCCCGCGCCGGTTTCATCGGAGGGGCTCCGAGACCCAATCGCTTGGCTTGAACCAGATGCTGAGGTGCAGCCTTCATGTCAGGCGATTGCCCTGCGTCAGCAAGGCAAGCCTGTTCGCATAGAGGGTGCCGCCAGTGATCTGGCATTAAGACCAGGACAGATTCCCTCGGGACAGGCGACCACCAGAGTGATCCCTGCGCAGTCAGGGTCTAACCGTGACGGGAGTCTTTAAAGCCGGTGTTGCGTCTTAGTGAACTCCGTCTTCCTTTGGATCACGGCCCTGATGATTTGGAGCAAGCGGTTCTGCGTTGCCTGAAGATTCCACCGGCGCGTCTGCTTCGTTGTCAGTTGGTGAAGCGGAGTGTTGATGCGCGTCGCCGCGATCGCATTCAGCTGATTTATTCCGTGGATGTAGCAGTGGATGGAGAGGCGGCGCTGTTGCGGCGCAGGAACGGCGATCGAAGAATTCGTAAGACCCCAGACACGCACTACCGATATGTAGCTCAGGCTCCGGAAGGGAGTGTCTGGGCCTCCGAGCAGCGGCCAGTAGTGGTCGGAGCTGGTCCGTGTGGGTATTTTGCTGCTCTCCTTCTGGCACAGATGGGGTTTCGCCCGTTGTTGCTGGAACGTGGACAGCCCGTGAAACAAAGAACGGCCGATACGTTTGGCTTTTGGCGTCGAACGGCTGAGTTCAATCCGGAATCCAATGCCCAGTTTGGCGAGGGCGGTGCCGGAACATTTTCGGATGGGAAGCTCTACAGCCAGGTCAGTGATCCTGATCATTACGGCTGCAAGGTCCTGGAAGAACTGGTGGCCTGTGGCGCAAATCGCGAGATTCTCACGCAGCACCGACCCCATATCGGCACTTTCAAATTGGCCACGGTGGTGAGAGGGCTGCGGGCCAAAATCGAGGCGCTCGGTGGGGAGGTTCGTTTCGACAGTCGGGTTGATCAGCTCTTGCTGGAACCCTGCGCTGGACCTCATGGTTCAGGCAAGTCTCAGCAAGTGGTGGGCCTGTCCTTGTCGGATGGGACTTCATTGCTCTGCCGTCAGGTGGTTTTTGCTCCAGGGCATTCAGCACGAGACAGTTTCCAGATGCTTCAGGAGGCTGGAGTGGCTCTTGAAGCAAAGCCGTTTGCGGTCGGCTTCCGTATTGAACATCCTCAGGCCTTGGTCGATGAAGCGCGCTGGGGGCTGAACGCAGGACATCCACTCCTTGGGTCGGCGGAATACAAGCTCGTTCACCATGCTGAAAATGGCCGTTGCGTTTACAGCTTTTGTATGTGTCCTGGCGGATTGGTAGTTGGAGCAACCTCGGAGAAGGGCCGGGTCGTCACCAATGGCATGAGTCAGCATTCACGCAATGAGCGCAATGCCAATGCCGCATTGGTTGTTCCTGTGGATGAAGACGATCTGGCGGCCTATTCCGCCTGGCCAGGGGATCCCTTGGCTGGTCTTGCCTTCCAGCGTGCGCTGGAACACAAAGCGTTTGTTCTCGGGGGGGCTGATTACAGCGCTCCAGTGCAGCGGCTCCAGGACTTTTTGGCTGGACGCTCCACAACGGAACTTGGTGCAATCGGCGCTTCTTATCAACCTGGTGTGTCACCGAGTGATTTACGCAGCCTTCTCCCGATGCCAATGGTGGAGGCATTGCAAGAGGCTTTGCCTTGTTTTGCTCGTCGCATCAAGGGGTATGACCATCCCGATGCATTGTTAACAGCAGTGGAAACGCGCACATCGTCTCCCCTGCGCATTCCTCGTGACGAACATTTCGAGTCGATCAATACGGTTGGTCTTACGCCTGCTGGCGAAGGAGCTGGCTACGCCGGGGGGATCCTGTCTGCGGCGATTGATGGGATAAGAGTCGCAGAGGCCGTGGGCTTGCGGCTGGGGTCCTCACGCTGAGGAGTCCGCAGCTTGACCAACGATTCCGCTCCATTGCACCGCTTTCACCTGATCGCGACGCCAGGAGTGGAACAGGCTCGGCTCTGAAACGGTGCAGAGAGGGCAGAGATTGATTTGTTGCTCTGGTATTCCGCAGTATTGAAGCTGCTCACGGGCGGCAAGACGAATATCGAGGCGACACTTATTGGGGGCTGGATCGGGCAGAAGGATGCCTAGGGCTTCCAATTCGCTGAGCCCTAGAGATCGATCGGAATGGAGAGCTTGTCCTACCTGATTCGCTACATCGGTTTCTACCTGATACAGCCCACCACTAACCGCTGGACCTAGGGCCACAATCAGCTGTTCAGGCTTCGCTCCTCGCTTGGCTAATTGCCGTATTGCAGCAGGAAGAATGCCACTGGCGACCCCTCGCCATCCCGCATGACAAGCAGCAACGTGGCCGCTGGTGGGGTCTGCAAGAAGAACGGGGGTGCAATCGGCACCGCAAACCCAGAGACTTTGGCCACCACGGTCGCTGACTAAACCGTCGGCATCAGGCCAAGGGGAAGCGATCGCATCTCCAGCATTCAGAACTCGGCTGCCGTGAACTTGTTGGGGGCGATGGATACTCACTCCAGCAGATAGATAGGCCGCTAAGGCATCAGGCCCGCGGTTTTGCCAAAGACGGGTGAAAAACCCATGCTCGAACCCTGCGGCCTGCATCGCGTCGGAAGTGAGGTAATAACCGCCGTAGCAGCCCACCCATGTCCAATGCTCAAGAGTGTTGAACAGATTGTCGGGTTGGCGGAACGGATCGGCAGCAGCGGTCATGGTTCTGCTTGATCACGCAACATCCAAAACCCTTCAAAACGCTCAGCTTCCGGTGAGGTTTGAACAGCGATGAACTGCAACCCGTCAGCGCGCTCAGAAGCTTGTGTCATCAGTGCTGAAACGTGGGTGGCTTCCTCGGAGCTGAGATCGCTCACAAGCCAGCAGTCATCTTGACCAGCCTCTAAAAGAAGTTGGGTGCCGCTCACCTGGAGGCGCACAGGTTCAATCCCACCGAGAAGGCCAGCCAGGGCTAATCCCCTGGTTTTGCTGAACAGGCGTATGCCAGGAATGACTTGATCATCATGAATTGTGGTGGGAACTGGAAGCAGTCCTCGGAATCCGATGGGCCATCCTGTGGCTTCACGTAAGGCTGAAGCCGGCAGTTCCGCCCAATTCCAGGCATCACCGCGGACCGACTCTGGTAGGGGACGAGGAGGCGTGCTGATGGGGACTGGCGGCGGAGCAAGAGGTCCTGCCATATATCCCTCTTCATTGGGGTAGAGATCCTCTTCGCGCTCAGCGATCCAATCGAACAAGGCGTAAGTTCGACGGCTTGGAACCATCTCGAGACCCAGTTCAGATGCAGCCCTCTGAACCATGGTGCGCATCGAGCTTCTCCACGAACGCAGCTTTCTGGGTACGGACCAGCCTTGGAGTTGGGCAGCTGCAATTGCTTCAGTGAGAGCGCTGGCTAACCAGGTGGAGTTCACGTTGCCGGCTGGGCAACGTTTTTCGAAGCGAAAACTGGCGGTCGTGCCCTCGCACGGGGAGCTGATGATCAGCAGCTCCCAACGTTTTTTGCCATCAGGTTCGAGGATGGGTCTGGAATAGAAATCGAGTTCCCAGTCGCCTGAAAGAATCCCGCTTGAACGTTCACTCGCATCGTTCTGGATCTGTTCTGCGGAGATCATCCAGCTGATTGTTCCTGTTGCTTCAGGACGTTACGAGCTCTATTGGCTCGATCGGTTGCTTCAGCCATCACTTTGTCTTTTTCAACAAGTAATTCACCAGGCTGTCCTTCCAACATTGCGGTATTGAGGGCGATTCGGCCGCGACCTGGATCTAAATCCGTAATCAACGCTTTAACAGCGTCGCCTTGATCAAAAATTTCACGCATCGACCGCATGCTGCCTCCGGTAATGGCGGATTGATGCAGAAGGCCGCTGATCCCTCCGAGATCGACGAACAGTCCGTAAGGCTTAATAGCCGCCACATGGCCTTCTACTAGTTGTCCAATCTCTAGTTCTGAGAACCGAGCGGCAGTGGCTGCTCTTTTCTCAGAAAGGACCAGTTTTCGCGTTTCAGAATTGACCTCCAGGAAGGCCACACCCAAGGTTTTGCCCACCAACGCTTCATGGTTTTCACCGTCCTGCAATTGGGAACGGGGGATAAAGCCTCGTAATCCTTCTAAATCGCAGGTCACTCCTCCACGGTTGAAGCCGGTGACTTTGACTTGAGCGATCCTGCCTTCTTTCTCAAGCTGTTTGACCTTGTCCCAGCTCTGACGTAAGGCGAGCGCGCGGCAGCTGATCGTGACCATCCCATCAGCATTTTGTTCACGCGTCACCAAGACTTCAATCTCGAGACCCTTAGGGAATCTCTCCTTCAGGTTGGTGATCACTCCGAGACCACACTCGTTCTTGGGCATAAAGCCAGGAGCTTTGCCACCGATGTCGACATAAACGCCATCGCTTTCCATCCCGATCACTGTTCCCGTCACCACTTCCCCTGTGGTGCCCACAGGTTCGTTGGCATCGAGGGCGGCTAGGAAAGCACCTTCGTCAAAGTCAAAGTCGTCGACGCTTCGACTTGAGGTTGTTGCAGGACTTGGACTGGACTTTGAGGACTTTTTATTCGAATCGGATGGGCCGAGTAAATCGGCCATGCTCATCCCACTGAGCTCATCAGTCCCAAAGCGAGCATCGTCGTCGCCAACTGCCGTTGGCTTGAATGTCGCCGTTGGAGGCCTAGCCGTTGTGCTCTGAGCTCTTTGCGCAGCTTGCTCTAACTCAACAGCTCGTGCCATTGCCGCGTCTGCGGCCGCGCGCGCTTCCCCAGCTTCGCGATGAAGGCGGTCCTGTTCGTCTTTGCGGCTGATATGCATGACCTGCAACGGCTTGCGCGGCGGCTGCGCTGCCGGGCTTTGTCCCTTGCTGTCTATGGATTGTTGGCTTTCTGATCCCGCCATGGGTCTCAATATCCTCGATAATCCACTCTGGCAGGAAATAGGAGGCATGTCGGCTCATGACTGCACAAGCTCACTTGGGTCTTTCAACGACACGGCGCTTGGACAGGTTGAGCTGGCCAGAGGCGGAGAAGGCCTTGCAGCAATTCCGTTCCACCGTGGTTTGGCCGATGGGAGCGTTTGAACAACATGGCCCCCATCTCCCACTTGCCACAGACGCTTTGTTTTCGGAGCGGATTCTGACCTCTGTGTTGTCACAGCTCGCGCCAAACGCCCCGATTTGGAGCCTTCCATCACAGTCCATCGGGTTCTCTCCAGAGCATTCAGGTTTTCCTGGAACCTTGAGCTTGTCCTCTGGATTGTTGACTCAGCTGATCATCGAGGTGGGAACTCAGTTGTGTACCCAAGGGGTAAAGCGGTTGGTGTTGTTCAACGCCCATGGGGGGCAAATCGGATTACTTCAGGCTGCGGCGAGGGAACTGCGTGTTCAATCTCCATCGATGGCGATTCTTCCTTGCTTTTTGTGGAGTGGTGTTTCCGGTTTGGATGCGTTGATCCCTGGGGATGAGCTGCGGGGCGGATTGCATGCCGCTCAAGCTGAGACCAGTTTGATGCTTGCTCTTGAGCCGGAGTTAGTAGGTGATGAACGGCCTGTTGACGGTGACCATCGGCAGCTCTCTTCTCTCGCTACTCCTCCGCCTGGCTGGAGTCTTGAAGGAGCGGCTCCTACGGCTTGGTTAACGAGTGACTTGAGTAGCAGTGGTGTGATCGGTGATTCACGCGCAGCCAGCGTCGAGTGCGGAGAAGGGTTGGAACGCTGCCTGGTGAGCCATTGGGTAGACCTCTTTGGCAGTTTGTTGGCTAGTGATTGGCCCCCCTCCCAACCTGTTGCGGTTACCAACTGACCCTTTGAGCACGTCTGTTGAGGTGAACACTGGTTACAGTCGTCAACATTGCTGATAACCGGAAGCGAATCATGTCAACCCTTGACTCCACAGCAGTTGCTGTGCTCGAAAATCAGCAGGGTTTGGCAGAGCTACCTGATTTCACGACTGACGCTTACAAGGACGCCTACAGCCGTATTAACGCCATCGTTATTGAAGGTGAGCAGGAAGCTCATGACAATTACCTCTCACTAGGCACGCTGATCCCTGATCAGGCTGAGGAACTTGCCAGGCTGGCAAAGATGGAAATGAAGCACATGAAGGGCTTCACCGCTTGTGCAAAAAACCTTGGTGTTGTGGCTGATATGCCCTTTGCCCATGAGTTTTTTGCCCCCCTGCATGGGAATTTCCAATCTGCTCTGAAAGAAGGGAAGGTGGTTACCTGTCTGCTTATTCAGGCCTTGTTGATCGAGGCATTCGCTATCTCTGCGTATCACATCTATATCCCTGTTGCTGACCCCTTCGCCCGCAAAATCACTGAGGGAGTCGTCAAGGATGAATACACCCACCTCAACTATGGCCAAGAGTGGTTGAAGGCCAACTTCGAAGCAAGTCGCGATGAGTTGATGGAAGCCAACAAGGCCAATCTTCCGCTCATTCGTTCGATGCTTGAGCAGGTGGCTACTGATGCTTCTGTTCTGCATATGGAAAAGGAAGATCTGATCGAAGATTTTCTGATTGCTTATCAGGAAGCTTTGAATGAGATCGGGTTCACCTCCCGCGATATCGCTCGCATGGCGGCAGCAGCGCTAGCTATCTAGCTGCGTTCACCCCCAACTTGTCTCGGATGATGGGCGTCAATTTCGCCCCTGTCCGTTCACCATGAACCCGACCCGTGCTTAGGTGGGGTACAAAATCCATCGACCGATCGGTTGATGCGATTCAGTTCCCTACTTTTAAGTACGACCGTCGGCAGCACATGTTTGGTCTGATCGGACATTCCACCAGTTTTGAGGCTGCTAGGCGTAAAGCTTTAGAGCTGGGTTTCGATCACATCGCTGAGGGTGATCTTGATGTTTGGTGCAGTGCACCGCCTCAGTTGGTGGAACACGTTGAAGTTACGAGCCTGACAGGCAAAACAATCCAAGGGGCGTATATCGATTCGTGCTTTGTGCCTGAGATGCTGAGCCGCTTTAAAACGGCTAGGCGCAAGGTCCTGAACGCCATGGAGCTTGCACAGAAAAAAGGCATCAACATCACGGCTTTGGGCGGTTTTACTTCGATTATTTTTGAGAATTTCAATCTCCTGAAGCATCAAACTATTCGCAGCACCACGCTGGAATGGGAGCGATTTACGACAGGAAACACCCATACGGCTTGGGTGATTAGTCGACAGGTTGAAATCAATGCTCCTTTGCTTGGTATCGACCTCAGCAAGGCGCGGGTCGCTGTGGTGGGAGCGACGGGAGACATCGGTAGTGCTGTTTGTCGCTGGTTAACCCAGCGCACCGGAATTAAAGAGCTGCTCATGGTTGCCCGTCAGCAGCAGCCACTGAACGACCTGCGAGAGGAATTGGGGGGTGGCCGCATCCTCAGCTTGGATGAAGCACTCCCAGAAGCTGATGTTGTGGTTTGGGTCGCAAGCATGCCTCGCACGTTGGAAATTGATGCGGATCGCTTGCAAAATCCCTGTTTGATGATTGATGGCGGCTATCCCAAAAATCTTGATTCACGGGTTGCGGGGGAAGGTGGTGTTCACGTTTTGAAGGGCGGGATTGTCGAATTTGGATCAGATATCGGCTGGACGATGATGGAAATTGCTGAGATGGAGAAGCCCCAACGCCAGATGTTTGCTTGCTTTGCTGAGGCGATTCTTCTGGAGTTTGAGGCTTGTCACACCAACTTCAGTTGGGGTAGGAACAACATCACCCTTGAAAAAATGGATTTCATTGGTGCTGCCTCGATGCGGCATGGTTTCACCACTCTCAATCTTCAGGGGCAGCTTCAGGCTGCCGCTGCCTGACGTTCACAGATCCGGTTTTCATGGCACGTCGCCCCCTTCTCGAGTTTGAAAAGCCCCTGATTGAGCTTGAACAGCAGATTGAACAGATCCGCCAGTTGGCTAGGGACTCAGAAGTTGATGTCAGCCAGCAGTTGCTTCAGCTGGAAACCCTTGCTGCTCGCAGACGGGAAGAGATTTTTCAAAACCTGACTCCAGCCCAGAAAATTCAGGTTGCTCGCCATCCTCATCGTCCAAGCACGCTGGATTTTATTCAGATGTTTTGCGATGACTGGGTTGAGCTTCATGGAGATCGTCGTGGTAATGACGATCAGGCGTTAGTGGGTGGCCTCGGCCGCTTAGGTGATCGTTCAGTGGTGCTTTTGGGCCATCAAAAGGGGCGAGACACCAAAGAAAACGTGGCTCGTAACTTTGGGATGGCAACCCCTGGTGGATATCGCAAAGCTCTGCGATTGATGGAGCATGCCGATCGTTTTGGGCTGCCGATTCTTGCTTTTATCGATACTCCTGGTGCTTATGCGGGCTTGCTGGCCGAAGAGCAGGGCCAGGGAGAGGCGATCGCCGTCAATCTCCGTGAGATGTTCCGCCTCAGAGTGCCAATTATTGCCACGGTGATTGGGGAAGGCGGATCTGGTGGTGCACTCGGCATTGGTGTTGCGGACCGGCTGCTGATGTTTGAACACAGCGTTTATACGGTGGCGAGTCCAGAGGCCTGCGCCTCAATTCTTTGGCGAGATGCTGCCAAAGCACCGGAAGCTGCTGCGGCATTGCGAATCACCGGCAAAGACCTACTCAGCCTTGGTGTGGTTGATGAGGTGCTTCCCGAACCGTCGGGTGGAAACAATTGGGCTCCTCTTGAGGCTGGAGCAACGCTGCGGGAAGCCCTCGAACGGAATCTGTCTGAGCTTTTGGCACTCTCTACCCAAGAATTGCGGGATCAGCGGTATCGAAAGTTTCGGGCGATGGGCCGCTTCATTGAGCCAACCTCGTCAAATGCCGATCCATCTTCTTAGGATTGCTGGGATCGCTGAGGCTCATTGCCCTCTGTATTAATCACCGGAGCATCTGGCGGCATTGGCCGTAGCGCTGCTTTCGCTTTCGCTCAAGCTGGCTGGGATCTCATCCTTTTGTCGCGGAGCGAAGCCTCTCTTCAACCTCTTGCTGCTCAATTGGCTGAAACAGGTCAACGCATCGTCTATGGAGCTGTTGATCTCACCAAGCCTGAGGAGATTGCTCCAGGGGTGGCAACATTGCTCAATCAGGGGCTTACACCATCTGTATTGATCAACAACGCTGGTGCTGCCTGGACAGGAGGGTTGCTAGAGATGCCCTTGGATAGCTGGAATTGGTTGATGCAGCTCAACCTCACCAGTGTGTTTCAAATCTGCGCTGGGGTGGTTCCTGCCATGCGCCCTGCAGGCGGACTGGTGATCAACATCAGCAGTCATGCAGCTCGGAACGCTTTCCCGAATTGGGGTGCTTACTGCACGGTGAAAGCAGCCTTAGCCAGCTTCACGCGCTGTCTAGCTGAAGAGGAAAGGGCTCACGGGATCCGAGCCTGCACGCTCACCCTCGGTGCTGTGGATACTCCACTTTGGGATTCGCCAACTGTGCAGAGCACGTTCGACCGGCGTGCCATGCTTCCAGCCGAACAGGTTGCTGTTACGCTTCTTCATCTTGCGCAACAGCCATCCACGCAAATTGTTGAAGACCTTACTTTGATGCCAGCTACTGGTGCCTTCTGAAACACCCCTGACATGACTTCTACTATTCCTGCTATCTCCAACGAGTCTTTGACTTCACTCAATGCTGGAGTCCAACCCGTTTCTCAGAGAATCCGCCAGCGCCTCGTTGATCAGGGTATTTCTTTCCTGGCGAACGACAATATTGCACCATTCATCCAAACTGGTGAGCTTGATGAACTCGAGCACGAGGTTGCTGATCGGGTCAGAGAGCTTTTGCGCAGCCTGGTCATTGATATCGACAATGATCACAACACAGCTGAGACGGCAGAGCGTGTGGCTCGGATGTATCTCCGTGAGGTGTTTAAGGGTCGATATAACTATCAGCCCAAGGTTGCGAGTTTTCCAAACGTCAAGCAACTAGATGAGATTTATACCGTTGGTCCCATCAGCGTTCGTTCTGCTTGTTCCCACCACCTCGTTCCAATCATGGGGAACTGTTGGATCGGAATTAAGCCTGGTGAGCGTGTGATTGGTCTCTCCAAGTTCACACGTGTGGCTGATTGGGTGTTCTCAAGGCCTCACATCCAAGAAGAAGCGGTCATGATTCTTGCTGATGAAATTGAGCGATTGTGTGCTCCCCAGGGCTTGGGCATCATCATCAAAGCTCAGCACTACTGCATGAAATGGAGAGGTGTAAAGGAACCGCAAACCAGCATGGTTAACTCAGTGGTTCGTGGTGATTTCCGCCATGACCCAAGCCTCAAGCAGGAATTCTTCGAGTTGGTGCGGCACCAGGAAGCCATGCTCAGCACCTGATTTTGGGTTTAGTTGGGTGATCAGCTCGATTGGGTTGATGTTATTGAATCGGACCAATCACATTGCTGTTCACCCGCTTCACGCTTCCATCACTGGTTGCAACAACCATCACGGCCATTACTTTTCCACCTCGATCTGTTTGGCTGATTCGATAGGTTTCTTCGCTGCGATCAGATACTAATTTCCAATGCCCATCCCCCTGGCGTTGGTACCAGTGAATATGAACGCTGTTGATCTCGTCTCCTTGCAGATCAAACTTGGCTTTGAGTAGTTTCCCTTCTCTCGCCTCTCCGATCAGGACGAAGTTTTTAAGTCCTTGGATGGTTTGTGTGATCCGACCTTCCATCTGGACATCTGTTGAGATCTCTTTATTGAGAACATTGATTTGTTTCTCGGGATCAGCCGTTAAGCCAGGAACGCATTGCAAGCTGCCGTTTTCGAGGCGACAACCTGGAAGCATTCCTTGCGCTGTTGCAGGTAAAAGACTGATCCATGAAAGAAGCAATACAGATGCCGCAGCCTGATAAGCCATAGATATGGGTCTCGTTGAGCGCAACTTATTGCCGAAGCGGTGCGTTGTCATGAACGGCTTGAACAAGGGCGCGAACTTTATTGAGGTCTTTCACTCCGGGCTTCGCTTCAAGGCGGCTTGAGGCGTCGAGTCCATAGGGCGCAACCAGCTTGAGCAGTTCAGGGATCCATTCGGCGCTGATTCCTCCAGCCAACCACCAGACCGTGTTTGGTCTCAGCTGGTCATGCAAGTGGCTGAACCAGCTTGGGTCTAGGCGATGGCCTGTGCCGCCAAGTTGATCAGGGCTCCAGGCATCGAGTAGTAGGGCGTCGATATGGGATTCAAAGAAGCTCAGTTCACTCAAATCTTGTTCAGTACGCAGTCTTAATGCTTTCCACCAGAGCACCGTTGGATGCTGCTGCTTTAGCTGAAGGCAGCGCTCTGGCGTTTCCGATCCATGGAGTTGAACGATGGTTGGTGTGCCATCGCCTTGAAGCGCGCTTTGGATGACGTGATCGGAGGGATCTGCGACAACCCACACACGCTCGACGTCCGGATGGAGCTGTGCCAATTCAGCAAAGATGGCACGTCGGAGCGGCTCCGAGACAAAACGGGGTGTTTTGTCGACGCCGATCACCCCGATCGCCTGCACTCCCATGGCAGCGATGGAGCAGGCCTGAGAGTGATCGGTGAGCCCACAGATTTTAAGAGCGAGAGCCGCTTCGGACATTCGATCGAGGAGCTCGAGTGGTTCCTTTCTAGGATTGGACGATCGGGCCGCGGCAGTGCCCAACGGAGGAGCCCATGGGCGATGGCTGGCAGCTGATGCGGATTCGCGGCATTCCGCTAAGGGTCCACCCGAGCTGGTTCATCATTTTGGTGTTGTTCACCCTTGTTTTTCAGCAAGATGCAGCTCTGCTGCCAGGTGCATCTGGTTCGCCTGCTTTGAGTTGGTTGTTGGGTTTGGCCACTGCTCTTTTGCTGTTCGTTTCGGTGCTGTTGCACGAACTAGGCCATTCCCTGGTAGCGCTTAGAGAAGGCGTCAAGGTGGTCAGCATCACCCTTTTCCTGCTCGGTGGTGTCGCTCGCGTGGAGCGGGAATGTTCCACGCCGATGGGATCGTTTCGGGTAGCCGCAGCTGGTCCAGCGGTCAGCTTTCTGCTGGCGGGCTTACTTCTGGCAACTCAGCATGCCGCGGGTCATGCCAATCCCTTGTTTGGCAATCTTGTGGAAAGGCTTGGCTATCTCAATTTGGTCCTGGCTTTATTCAACCTTTTGCCAGGACTGCCTCTAGATGGAGGCTTGATTCTTAAAGCCTTGGTTTGGCAATTTACCGGGAGCCAACGCCGAGGGATTCAGGTGGCAACGGCCACGGGGCGCCTTCTCTCACTGACCGCGATCATGCTCGGCGTTTATCTCTTCCTTCGTGGTGGGGGATTCACTGCCCTTTGGCTTGTGATGTTGGGTTGGTTCGGCATGGGAGCCTCGCGCTCCCAATCTCAGACCCTGGCTCTGCAGAAGCTCTTGATCAACTTGCATGTAGGCCCTGCTTCCTCCAAGCGTTTTCGGGTGTTGGAAGCCGATCAGAGCTTGCGCAGCCTGAGCCAAATGCGTCTGAGAGGAGCTGAGTCTGAGAATGATCTCCTGCCCGACTGGGTGCTTGTTTGCCGGTCTGGGCGCTGGCTCGGATACGTCACTGATCAGCCACTCAAGGACCTCTCTGTTCAGTACTGGGATCGACAGACCGTGGGGGAGCACATGCGACCGCTGGCTGAACTCCCTTCCCTTCAAGAGTCAGCTCCACTTTGGAAAGCCGTCCTTGCACTTGAGCAAAGTGAACATGGCCGATTGCTTGTGACCGGTGCTGCGGGTCTTCCCTCCGGAACCTTGGATCGCAGTGATGTGGGCGAAGCGGTTTTGAAGGGGTTGTCCCTCAAATTGCCGGCACCCCTTCTCGAAGCCTCTAGGCGCCGAAATGACTATCCCTTTGGCTTGCCGCTTCTCCAGGCGGTTACGTCCATGCGTGCCTCGGGATTGTTGGATGAGACCGATGAATCGGTGATCACATAATCAGCAGCCCGTTCCGTTACGAGCTGCTTTTCCCCGTAGCTCATTGGCGTCACGCACCAGCGGAGTCCTGGCCAGAGCTGCGCAATCGCCTCGGTAAGAGCTGCTTCAACACTGGCAGCAGACGGTGCGGTGGGCTGCCAGCAAGGTGGAGCTGTTGCAAAGACGTCTTCCCAAAGCTGTTGGGGTGGAGCCAAAGGGATTTCACCGTGCTGCAGAAGGTGCCCCCGTTGCCAAAACTGGGCGCTGCCGATGCGTTTATGCCCCGAAGGATCCACGAGATCCGCCGTGGTGGCACTGGCGAAACAATTTTGGCTTCCAGCGAGGGCAGGATCCTCCCCTTGCTGAAGCTCAAGGCCGAGTCGCGCTAATCCAGAGGAGATCCAGGCATTCGCCCGGCGATACGCTTCACGCCGCTGTCGGGGTGCATGCGGCCAGATCAAGGCGTAGGTCAGACCACCGCCATGTAGCACAGCCCCTCCACCGCTAGGGCGTCGGACCATGTTTAAGCGTCCGTTTCGGACTAGATCGAGCCATTGATTGGACCGTGGTGTCTGGTGACGCCCGAGTGACAACCAGGGCCCTTTCCAGAGATAGAAGCGGAGTACAGGGCCAAGGTTGTTTGTGTTTTGGCACTGTTCTAATAACAGGGCGTCAAACGCCATATGTTCTGGACCTTGGCCGGCGACAGCTGGGATCAGTCGTCCGTGGGTTCCGAACTCAGACCGGCAGGATGCAGGAATCGACATGGCCGGAATGGAGATTTTGGATTGGCTGCTGGTGGTGCCTCTGGGACTGCTTGCCGGGGGATTGGCGGGACTGCTGGGAATTGGAGGTGGTTTGATTTTTGCCCCTCTGTTGCTCTGGATGGGTTTAACACCGCATCAGGCTTTGGCCACAAGCACTTTTGCCATTGTGCCAACGGCACTCAGTGGCACGGCCACACACCTTCGCGCTCGAACTGTGCCCGCTAAGGCTGGATTGGCCATTGGTATCGCCGCATTTGTGACGGCGTTGATTTTTAGTCGCCTGGGGAGCTTTGTTGCTGGCTGGCATTTGTTAGCGCTTCAATCCCTGCTTTATCTGTTTTTGGCTTGCACGATTCAGTCGCGCCCAGACGATTCGGGGTCGGATACGGATCAGACGTTTTCCTTGCCAGGACTCACCGCCGTGGGTGGCTTGGCAGGATTTGCCGGCGGAATGTTGGGCTTAGGTGGCGGGCTCGTGATGGTGCCAGTGATGGTGCGGGGGTTGGCCGTCCCGATTCGACTTGCGATCCGATTCAGCACTGTGGCAGTGGCTTGTTCCACCGCAGCGGCGTCTCTTCAGTTTCTTTCTGAAGGGAGAGGGCAACCCACGCTGGGCCTGATTCTGGGAGGAGTGGCTGCAGTGGGCGCTCAGTGGAGCGCATCGCGTTTGGATGACGTAAGGGCTGATCGGCTGGCCTGGATGCTGCGTGGGCTTGCCATCCTGTTGGCTCTAGATAGTGCTCGGAGAGCCTTCCAGCTTGCGCTCATCGGTTGATTCACTCGGACGTCAGCTGGCTGTGAGGGCGATCAGTGGCTGAATGCCCAAAGCGATCGTCAGGCTCACAATGAGGCCAACTCCGGCTTTCCAAATGTCTTGGCTCAGATTTTTGCTGAGCTGATCGATAGCGTTCGATGACCCATCGTTTTTCGCTGATCGTTGTCTCAAGGTCAGGGCAATCTCTCGGCCGCCTAGGAGTCCGAGAAAAACCCAAGTCGTACTGAGGGGAAAGCTGCTGAACTGAGTCTGGCTTAGCAGACAGATCGCGAACATGAGATCGATCACGGTGGCTGATCGCAGGTCCGACATGTTGGTTTTTGATCGCAGTACCCCCTGAATCGGTCCTCCTCCAACAGCGACTAACGCGCACAGTCCTAAACAAAGCGCGGCGGTGCAAAGCAGCATCGGGATTAATTCAATGTTGCGCGGTAAAAAAATAAAAATGTTCGCCAGATCGTGCACTAGCCATAGGCTCCATAACCATCCTGTTGAGCACCACTGAAGGCAGTACCAGAGTTTGTTGAAAGCTGAGTTGGTATCGGGGCTGGGCTGATGGTTGGGCTTGAACAAGCGCTCGAGCAGCTCTACACCGAGCCCCCAGACGGCGATTCCAAGGCTGAGGGCGAGGAGATACCCCGAGATAGATCGCTCAACGAGTGTGCCGATGTTCTCTGGCACAAACGCTGAGAGCACAAGAAAAGAGGTGCTCACAGGAGCACCCCAGGCCGTGAGTGCCAGCACTGCAAGGGGTGGAATGAGGTAAGCCCAGGTGAAGCAATCAGGCTGCGGAAATGATGCGAGACGCCCCCATGCCGGCTCTCCTTTGTTGATGAACCAGCCCCCCATCAACACGACGGCTGTCATCGTGCACAGGAACACCATTTGCACCCATTTGGGCGTGCGATGTTCGTTGGACGATAGGTAGCTCCCTAGGGTCTGAAGCGAATCATTGGCAGTTACCGAATAGGCGGCCAGCAAGAAGCCGATCACCATCCACGGTGTGATCTCCATCAACGTTGATCAAGAAGGGTCCAGAACGCTGCATCCACCTCGTAGCCAATAGTGGCGGCCATCTGGAGCAAGTTCCCTCGCTGAGATTGAGGAAGGTGTTGTCCCAGGTGATCGAGCAGCATGAACCGGTGGGTGATCCAGATCTCCAGAGCCTGAGGGTCGAAGCGAATCCCTTCATTTGGACTGAAGTCGTGGGGAACCACCATCGCTACGTGTTGGATCAGGCTTCCGCCAGATCGTTCCAGCACTAAAGGGAGCCAGGGGTGAACAGCATCTGCCCTGAGGGCCCAAAGACGGGGCTCGGGGCATTCGCTTAGTTCTCTGGGGTCATCGGCATCCCGTGGCCAGTTGTACTGGAGCTCTAACCCCGCTCCAGCGCTGAGAAGGTCTGTGAGTGGCCGCTCCATCCATGGGTTTAGCGCCTTGAGATCAAGCGTCTGAATGGCAGCGACATCGATAACAACGGGTTGCGTCCAACTTTTGACATCCATGGGGGTGTGACAGGCCTTTGCGAATGATGGCTTGAAGAGGGGGTTAGGAGAAAGAATGGAGGGGCGTTATGAATCCGTCATGGTCAGTTCTATTACTCAAACTGAGATTTTCATCGCTCTAGTGGTGGCTGCCCATGCCGGCGTGTTGGCTGTGCGTCTTTGTGTGAGCTTGTATCGGGCGTGAACTGACGTATGCGTTGAGCGATGGGCTCTTGCAGTCTTTGTCCGCTGCGTTACAAGCGGATATGGCTAAGGCAGCTTCATCGCCAACAAGACAACGATCCAGGTCATCTGATCGCTCCGCTAAGGAAAGGGTCGATGCTGTTACACATGCTGCCCTGATTCAAAATCAGGGCGATCGCAGAGACATGCTCTGCAGCAGCCTTGCACTGGCTGTGAAAATTGGTCTGATCAGCCTTGGTGGAGTCAGTCTTGTCAGGCTTTCGATGGCTTACCAGGAGCGCTTAGACCGCCATGGTGAGCTTGCCGCTGTTGTGGATGTCGAGAGCAACAAGCTTCGCGGCCTACAGCAACGTTTTGATCGTTTGTTCACCCTCGGGGGAAGAGATCGCCTGATGAATGAACAGGATCAATGGATCGCTCCAAACCGTCTTCGCATTATCTGGCGCTGAGAATTCCTGGCTCTATGCGATGCATTCGCAGCAACGCTTGAAAGGTCAGACTGGAATCAGATAAGGGCTTATCAAGATGGGAACACCCGGCACCGTTCTGATTACAGGAACCACGTCCGGTGTGGGCTTGAATGCCACCAATGCTCTGGTCCGACAGGGTTGGACCGTGATTACGGCTAATCGCAATCCGCAGCGAGCTGCTGGTGCAGCAGATGAGCTTGGTATCCCTCGCGATCGACTTCATCACATCCTCATGGATCTAGGGGATTTAGAGAGTGTCCGTCATGCGGTTGAGAACCTCTCGATCGGGGTTGATGCGCTGGTTTGCAATGCTGCGGTCTATGACCCCAAGTTGAAAGAGCCCAAGCGTTCGCCTCAGGGCTATGAATTGTCGATGGCCACTAACCATTTTGGTCATTTCTTGCTGATTCAGTTGCTTCTCGATCAGTTGAAGGCGTCCAGCCATCCCTCAAAACGGATCGTCATTCTTGGCACTGTGACCGCTAATTCCAAGGAACTTGGAGGGAAAATCCCTATTCCAGCTCCGGCTGATCTTGGAGACCTTTCCGGTTTCGAAGCCGGCTTCAAGGATCCGATCTCGATGGCGAGTGGACAGGTGTTTAAGCCAGGCAAGGCTTACAAAGACAGCAAGCTGTGCAACATGATCACCACGCAGGAACTGCATCGACGTATCCACGACGATACGGGGATTAGCTGTACATCCCTCTATCCAGGTTGCGTGGCTGACACACCATTGTTCCGAAACACACCGAAGGCATTTCAAGTGATTTTCCCTTGGTTTCAGAAGAAGATTACGGGCGGATATGTCTCTCAGGCTCTTGCCGGTGAACGGGTCGCAATGGTGGTGGCAAATCCTGAATTCAGCCAATCAGGAGTGCATTGGAGTTGGGGGAATCGCCAGAAGAAAGGTGGCAAACAATTCAGTCAAGAACTCTCTGACAAGGCGACAAATCCAGTTGTCGCCAGTCGTGTTTGGGAGCTTTCTATGAAACTCGTTGGTCTCTGATCAGTCGAAACCGAGAAGGTCAAAGATCTCCCTGTCTTTAAGGGAGACTGCTTCTAAAGGTTCAACATTGTGGAGCATGTTATTGGCCAAGCGGATGTATTCCTCTTGAACAGCTTTCACTCCTTCCTCATTCTCATCCATTTCAAAAATGGTGCATTTCTTCAGGCGTGAACGTCGAATAGCGTCCACGTCTTGGAAATGAGCCATCGTACGCAGGCCCGTACGTGCATTGAATTTATCGATCTGGTCCGTGCCAACGGAGCGATTGGCGATCACTCCTCCAAGGCGTACTTTGTAATTTTTCGCCTTGGCTTGGATCGCCTGCACGATTCTGTTCATCGCGAAGATGGAATCAAAATCGTTAGCGGTCACGATCAGGCAATAATTTGCGTGTTGAAGTGGTGCAGCGAAGCCTCCGCAGACCACGTCGCCCAGCACGTCAAAGATCACCACATCGGTGTCTTCAAGAAGATGGTGCTCCTTAAGCAACTTCACGGTTTGGCCGGTGACGTATCCACCGCAACCGGTCCCTGCAGGTGGTCCTCCGCTCTCTACGCACTTCACGCCGTTGTATCCCGTGAACATGAAGTCCTCGGGGCGGAGCTCTTCGCTGTGAAAGTCGACCTCTTCGAGGATGTCAATCACCGTCGGCACCATCTTGTGGGTGAGGGTGAATGTGCTGTCGTGCTTGGGGTCACAGCCAATCTGGAGCACGCGTTTTCCTAGTTTTGAAAACGCGGCAGAGAGGTTGGAAGAGGTGGTGGATTTTCCGATGCCACCTTTGCCATACACGGCAATGACAAGAGCTCCCTCTTCAATTTTTGTCCCTGGCTCCTGATGAACCTGAACACTGCCGTCACCGTCCGCCGGACGGGTGAGAGTTGTGGTCATGCAGAGACCTGCTTCGTGGGTGTTGTTTTCATTTTTACTTCAGCAAGGTTGAACAGTCAGCTTTCAATTCGTGATCGAAACATCAGGACTGATGGTGTTGAAATACTGACGAGGATTGAGTGAATTTGCATAAAAATAGCTGGATCATTGAGTACAAAGACTCAGCCGATCATCCCTTGTTGTGGGTATGAAATTCAAGCCAAGAAGGGTTTGTTTGGTCGTTAGGCGCTGAAGTGAGCTTTCGCGTCGTACAGGGTTTCGCTGTCGATTTGGTTGCGCCCAGTGGATTTGGCAAATGTTTCGGTGTTTCGGCGTACTTTCCCCCGAACGAAGAAGGGGATCTTCTTCAGCTCCGCTTCTCCATCCGCAGTCCAGACCAGCTCGTCCTTGAGGGTGCTGACCGCCACCTCCGTTTCTGCAACAGCTCCAGAACCTCCCGCATGACCAAGGTGGCTTTGATGGCCATCCACGAATTCAAAATCGTGCCGGAACATGCCGATCAGGTGTTCCTCTAAGCCCATCATCAGCGGGTGAACCCAGCTGTCGAAGATCACGTTCGCTCCTTCCCAGCCCATTTGAGGACTGTTGCGTGCCGGGACGTCTTGGACATGCATCGGTGTGCTGATCACTGCACAGGGAAGGCCCAGGCGTTTGGCGCTGTGTCGCTCCATTTGGGTGCCGAGCACCAGTTCTGGTGAAGCTGCGGCCATCGCTGCCTCGACCTCGAGGTAGTCATCACTGATGAGGGCCTCCAGTCCCATCGCTTTCGCTGCCGCTCGCACGGGTCGAGCCATTTCTCTGCTGTAGGTGCCTAGGCCCACCACTTCAAAGCCCAGCTCGTCTTTGCAGATCCTGGCTGCTGCTAAGGCATGGGTTCCATCTCCAAAGATGAACACCCTTTTTCCTGTGAGGTAGGTGGAGTCGACAGATTCGGAGTACCAGGGCAGCCTGGACTGACGAATTCCCGCTTGGGGGGAAGGTGGTGTCATCCCCAGCAGATTGTGAACTTCAACAAGGAAATCTTGGGTTGCGCCGATGCCAATCGGCACGGTGCTGGTGAACGGGATTCCAAAACTGCGCTCGAGCCAAGCGCAGCTGGATTCCGCGATCTCTGGGTAGAGGCACACATTGAGGTCGGCTTCTGGAAGGCGATGCACATCTGCCACGGTGGCTCCCAACGGAGCGACCACCCCCACGTCGATGCCATGCATGCTCAGCAGCCGTTGAATTTCGAGCACATCGTCGCGACAGCGAAAGCCGAGCAGCGACGGTCCCAGCAAATTCACGCGGGGACGACGTCCCTGGTGTTGCCATGCCTTGGGGTCATGCGTGAGCTCAGCAGGAGCCTGATCTTTCAGCAGAGTCCGAATCAGTTGATAGAAGGTTTCAGCTGCACCCCAATTCTCTTTTTTGCTGTAGGCCGGCAGCTCCAAGTTCACGACCGGCATGCTCAATCCCATGCTGTTGGCTAAGGCGCCGGCTTGGTCTTGGATTAATTCCGCGGTGCAGCTTTCGCCAACAAGAAGGGCATCGGGTTGGAAGCGATCAACCGCTTCTCTGACGTGCCGCTTCACCAGTTCCGCGGTGTCACCGCCGAGATCTCTGGCCTGAAAGGTGGTGTAGGTGACAGGAGGCCGCTGATCTCGTCGCTCGATCATCGTGAACAGGAGATCGGCATAGGTGTCGCCCTGGGGCGAGTGCAGCACGTAATGGACACCTTCCATTGATGCCGCAATGCGCATGGCACCGACGTGAGGTGGTCCTTCGTATGTCCAGAGGGTGAGTTGCATGGCTTTAGGCGTGAACAGGGTCAGAGTCGATGGGGGCGCTACTGGGCGGGTTCAGCGCTTGGCGAATGAGTTCTCGTCGTCTGAGCGGGCGGGAGAACAACTCGGCCAGCTCTCCGGCCTGATCGATGCCATGGATGGGACTAAAGACCAATTCAATCGACCACTTGGTGGCAATTCCCTCCGCTTCGAGCGGATTGGCAAGCCCCATGCCGCACACCACGAGATCGGGTTGAGTGGCACGGACGCGATCCAGTTGTTTCTCCACATGCTGTCCCTCCATGACAGTGGTGCCCTCAGGGAGAAGCGCTAGCTCCTCAGCCATCTGCTCGCGGTTCAAGTAGGGCGTCCCTACTTCCACCAGTTCCATGCCGCATTCTCTCTGCAAGAAACGAGCGAGCGGAAGTTCGAGTTGAGACTCCGGCAGCAGAAAAATTCGTTTGCCATTCAGGATTTCTCGATGTGGAGCTAGAGCGCTTTGGGCGCGAGCCACCAGAGGATCGAGCACTGAGGCGACCTGTTCCGCATTGATTTGAAAGTCTTTTGCTGCGGCTTCCATCCAGCTGCGACTTCCTTCAGCACCCAAAGGGAAGGGAGCTGTCAGGACGCGAGCACCACGATCGCGAAGCAAGCGTGCTGTTGTCGTGAGGTAAGGCTGAGTCAACAAGACCGTTGTCCCTGGTCCAACAGCGGGCAATTCGGTCGACTGGCGTGGGGGCAAGCTGCAAACCGAGTCGATGCCAATCCGACCAAAAAGGTGAATGAGGCGATCCTCGACGGCATCGGCGAGCGTTCCCACCATCAATAGCTGGCGTTGATCTGTCGAGGGCATGAGGGGAATTAAGGCCGAAAGTGCCCCGTCTTCCCCTTGGGTAAACGTGGTTTCAATACCGCTCCCCGAATAATTCACGACCTGCACTCGGCCTCTTAATTCATCATTGAGCCGTTCTGCTGCCCGCGCCAAATCCAGCTTGATCACCTCGCTTGGGCATGACCCCACCAGAAACAGGGTGCGGATCTCTGGTCTTCGTTCCAGAAGCTCACGAGAGACGCGATCCAGTTCGTCTTGAGCGTCGGCGAGGCCTGCTAAGTCGCGTTCGCTCAGGATCGCTGTTCCAAAGCGAGGCTCAGCAAAGATCATCACGCCAGCAGCACTTTGAATCAAGTGGGCGCAGGTGCGTGAGCCCACCACCAAGAAAAATGCATCAGGCATCCTGCGGTGCAGCCAGACGATCGAAGTCAGACCACAGAACACCTCCCGTGGTCCTGTTTCCTTGAGCAGATTCACGCTCATCGCTTTCAAGACAGGTTCCTATCCATCACGATGACGCCAGAATCACGTAGTGCTCAGACCTAACAAAAATCTTCGGGATCGGTGTTGATTTCCAGTTGGTCCGGATTTGCTGGAGATGACTAAGTTTTTGCGAAAGAGACGACAACGTCTTGATCTTCTCCTTGCGAGCTCTTCCTGCTGTTTTGACTCTGGGTTTGGCGTTGGCGGCCTGTCCGTCAGTGGAGAAAAAATTCAGTTACGGACCGAGCAGAGGTGGCCTCAGACTCCGGTCTCGTTTGCAAAGCAACGGCTGAGGTGGAGAAAGCCTTGGACAACGTCGATGATTTAACCCCTGTTTCAACGGTGGCTGACACTGAGGTTGTTGGTGCGCCGCTAAAGAAAGCTCTCGCCACGCTTGATCAGGCTGAAACTGAACTGCAAACCGCGAAGCTGAGGGAATATCGCGACCAGGTTGCGTTATACGAAACGTTTGTTGGTTTGATCAGACAGCACAAAACCATGACAATCGAGGAAGCAGGTCAGCAACTGAAAGCCAAAGTCGCGCCTGTGATGGCTGCTCACGAGCAACTTGCCGAAACCACGGCTTGCGTTGAGGTTGAAGAATTAGCGGATTCAATGGATGACTGTTTTCGGGACAAGTCGAAGGATGACGGCCCCGGAAAGGCTGATTCTTAACAGTTTCAGTCAAACCTGCTGTTCAAAGGCGACGACGGAAACGATCGTCGCCGAAACCTGTTGATTGAGATGAATCCATGCCGATCTGGGTGAGACGCCACACGTTTCTGCTCAAGCGGCTCGCCCGGAGGCCTCCTCTTTCAACTTGTTCCGAACTTGGGCGGATCCCAAGCAACTGGGTAACTTCCGCAGTACTCAATGGAGCCCCTGTTTTAATCGCAAGAGATGTCAGTTCGAGTCTCTGGCGCAGCTCAACAAGATTGGCAGCACCGCCATCTTCAGAATCGCTCCAAATCCAACGACCTGGGCCTTCCTGACTGAGCTTTTGCATTAAGCCCATTCCGATCATTCCTAGCGCTTGCTCGGCGCTGAGCTCAGAACTCAAGGAGGTTGTTTCTGGGCTATGCGTTTGATTGGCTGCCATGCTGCGCTCCCGATTTGCGCGGACGGTATCGGTTCCGTTGGCTGATGCAAGTCGCGAGACGAATTTTGTGAGCAACCTTCCGGTAACATCGCCGCAATGACTCGCTTCGCCAGCTTCGATGCCCGGGAGAGGCGAGTAGGCGGAAGCGCTCTCGTCACCGGAACTGAGGTACACACCTCGGCGAGTGGAGCTAGTTGTGTCGTGACGACCGACAGCGAATCCCCACGGCTGTTGAGACAAAACAGCCACGTGCAGTCCATTGAACTGCGCACTTATGTCTTTTTAGATTCTCTTCAACCCCAACTCGCTGCCTACATGGGGACGGTGAGTCAGGGCTTTTTGCCGATCCCAGGTGATGCTTGTTTGTGGATGGAAGTCTCACCAGGGATGGCGGTGCATCGAGTTACGGATATTGCTCTCAAGGCCAGCAATGTTCGTCTTGGGCAGATGGTGGTTGAGCGCGCCTTTGGCTCCATGGCTCTCTACCACCGAGACCAAAGCACTGTGATTCATTCCGGTGATGTTGTTCTGGAGGCGATTGGCAGTTCCATTGACCGACGAACCCCCGCCGATGTCAGTTGGACAGAAGTGATTCGAGCCATCACCCCTGACCATGCCGTCCTCATCAATCGTCTGAATCGCAGGGGATCGATGATCGAAGCTGGAATGAGCATGTTCATTCTTGAGACAGAGCCTGCTGGCTATGTCCTGATTGCTGCGAATGAGGCTGAAAAATCTTCGAACATCACCTTGGTTGATGTCAAAGCAGTTGGCGCTTTTGGACGCCTTACGCTTGCGGGAAGAGAAGGTGATGTTGAAGAGGCTGCAGCTGCAGCCATGCGCGCGATTGAATCGATCAATCGAAATTGTTCATCAAGGTGACGGGTGAGCTGGCTAATCCACACTCACGACGAAATTGGTGGTTAACGAATTCCCAGTTGCTGACGTAGGCGAGGAGCCATTTCTCTTGCAGCTTTTCCTCGGCTTCCAAGTCGACTGAGTTGGGCGGATGTCATTTCGCCGTAGCTGCATCTTGTTTCGCGAAGCCAGAACAGTGACTCCAATCCACCACCTGGATAGGCAGGAGATTGGAGTAGTTCACCCCAACAAATTCCTTCCGAGCTTGCAATCGACGCTCCGTCTGGAGAACAAAGAACCATGGCGCTGCGAAATCGCGCACTGCGATAGGGCTGGTCAGCCATGGATCGCAGCAACGCAAAAATTTTTTCGTCGTCAGTGGGAGCAAGACGTGCTGTATAGAGGCCAGGAGCCCCATCAAGGGCATCAACCTCCAGTCCAGAATCATCAGCAAGAGCCCAGTTCCCCGTTAGCTGTGCGGCCGCAGACGCCTTGAGGAGAGCGTTTTCGAGGTAGGTCGTACCTGTCTCTTCAACCTCGAGCTCGGCAGGCTGTTTCAGCACGTTGAGTGGGAGAGGTCCGAGCATCTCCTCAATTTCAGCAACTTTGCGTGGATTGCCACTGGCAATCGTCAGGTTGAGCACTAAGGGGGATCGAGTGAATCCCATTGTGTGGGGTAAGGGTAAAAATTTCGTTCAGGTTCGAAAATGAAGCTCAGCTGGGGTTGAACAATCCACTCCGCTTACGCGAAAGTTTTGCTTCGTGCGGAAAATTACGGGCTCGTAGGAGCGTTGCCTAGCGCTTGTGTTGGTGTGCTCACCCGAACCCGCACAGGGCTTCAGATCAGTCCGGGCAAGGCTGATCAGTATTGCTTATGAAGTTCAGCATGGACAGTGATCTTGCAAAGCCCCCAAACCGCTTGACGAGTTGGCCTCTGGCAGACCAATGTCATTTCCGAACATTCCACCCCCCTTACTCGGTAGGCAATGGCTAACGAAACCATGGGTATCGCTCTCGGCATGATCGAGACACGCGGCCTGGTCCCAGCGATCGAAGCAGCTGATGCAATGACCAAGGCTGCTGAAGTGCGCCTGATTGGACGTGAATTCGTCGGCGGTGGCTACGTCACAGTTTTGGTGCGTGGCGAAACAGGTGCTGTGAACGCGGCAGTGCGTGCAGGTGCAGATGCTTGCGAGCGTGTCGGAGACGGCCTTGTAGCGGCTCACATCATTGCTCGCCCTCACCGCGAAGTTGAGCCAGCACTCGGCAACGGCAACTTCGTCGGACAGAAGGATTGAGATTTGCAGCTAACCCTCTGACGAGGAAGCGCATCTCATTCCCTTTACCGACTTAACGGAATTAATCCATGAGCAAGAAGTACGACGCTGGCGTCAAGGAGTACAGAGACACTTACTGGACTCCTGATTACGTTCCCCTAGACACTGACCTGCTGGCCTGCTTCAAGTGCACTGGCCAAGACGGTGTCCCGAAAGAAGAAGTAGCAGCTGCTGTTGCCGCTGAATCTTCAACTGGTACCTGGTCCACTGTGTGGTCCGAGCTCCTCACCGATCTCGACTTCTACAAAGGACGCTGCTACCGCATCGAAGACGTCCCCGGTGACAAGGAGGCTTTCTATGCCTTCATCGCTTACCCCCTCGACCTGTTCGAAGAGGGTTCAATCACCAACGTTCTGACCTCCTTGGTCGGCAACGTGTTTGGCTTCAAAGCCCTGCGCCACCTGCGTCTGGAAGACATTCGCTTCCCGATTGCTTTTATCAAGTGTTGCGCTGGACCGCCTAATGGCATTGCCGTTGAGCGTGACCGGATGAACAAGTACGGCCGCCCTCTTCTGGGTTGCACCATCAAGCCAAAGCTTGGTTTGAGCGGTAAGAACTATGGCCGTGTTGTCTATGAGTGCCTTCGTGGCGGTCTGGACTTCACCAAAGATGACGAGAACATCAACTCCCAGCCTTTCCAGCGCTGGCAGAACCGCTTCGAATTCGTTGCGGAAGCCATCAAGATTGCCGAACAGGAAACGGGCGAGCGGAAGGGTCACTACCTCAACGTGACTGCCAACACTCCTGAAGAGATGTATGAGCGCGCTGAGTTCGCTAAAGAACTCAATCAGCCGATCATCATGCACGACTTCATTACCGGTGGCTTCACAGCCAATACCGGTTTGTCGAAGTGGTGCCGCAAGAACGGCATGTTGCTGCACATTCACCGTGCCATGCACGCTGTGATTGACCGTCATCCCAAGCACGGCATTCACTTCCGCGTTCTCGCCAAGTGTCTGCGTTTGTCAGGTGGTGACCAACTCCACACTGGCACCGTGGTCGGCAAGCTGGAAGGTGATCGTCAGACCACCCTCGGCTATATCGACCAGCTTCGTGAATCCTTCGTTCCTGAAGATCGCAGCCGCGGCAACTTCTTTGATCAGGACTGGGGTTCCATGCCTGGTGTGTTCGCCGTTGCTTCCGGCGGTATCCACGTGTGGCACATGCCCGCACTGGTTGCCATCTTCGGAGACGACTCCGTCCTCCAGTTCGGTGGTGGTACCCACGGTCACCCCTGGGGATCCGCAGCTGGTGCTGCTGCCAACCGCGTGGCCCTCGAGGCCTGCGTCAAGGCACGCAACGCCGGTCGTGAGATCGAGAAAGAAAGCCGCGACATCCTTATGGAAGCCGGTAAGCACAGCCCTGAGCTGGCCATCGCTCTCGAGACCTGGAAGGAGATCAAGTTTGAGTTCGACACCGTCGACAAGCTCGACGTTCAGTGATCGGTGCAAGGGGTGAATTCTTCACCCTTTAACCGAGCCTCGAAATAACTCCGGCCGGAAAAATTTGATCCGGCCAAAACATTTTTTTAAAGCGTGATCCCCATGCCTTTTCAGAGCACCGTGGGTGACTACCAAACAGTCGCCACCCTGGAGACATTCGGCTTCCTTCCGCCGATGACCCAGGACGAGATCTATGACCAGATCGCTTACATCATTGCCCAAGGTTGGAGCCCGCTCGTTGAGCACGTCCATCCTTCCAATTCCATGGCCATCTACTGGTCTTATTGGAAGCTCCCCTTCTTCGGTGAGAAGGATCTCAACGTTGTTGTAAGTGAACTCGAGGCTTGCCATCGCGCATACCCCGATCATCACGTGCGCATCGTTGGCTACGACGCCTACACCCAGGGTCAAGGCTCCTGCTTCGTGGTTTTCGAAGGACGCTGATCCTTCGGCTGCACGATTTCGAGCCCTGAGTTGATCAGGGCTCAACTTTTCCTGTAGGGACTTGTTCCCTTCAACTCACGACGACACTCTCGGGCGGACATGGCAAGACTTTCTAGTCGCGAACTAGCTCTCGAGCGCCGTAAGGCTCTCACTACTGCTGGCAAAAAAGCATCCGTTGCTGTTTCAGCAGGTGCCAATCGTGTTCGGTCGGCCGATGATGCCCGTAAGACGCGAACCAACCCAGATCCAATCGCGGCAGCCCCTTCATATGCCGCAACTCCTGTCGCTGTAGAGCGACCAAGACATCAATCACTGACCTCTTCGTCAGCAGCTCACCGTTCTCGAGTGAAACCTGTCAGTCAACCAAGTCGTGAGCTTGTGATGGTTCGCCGAGAAGCCCTTTCGCGTCGTGGCAAATCAGCTGATACCACCAAAGATAGAAATCGTGCTGATGTCGCTCGTAAAACAGTGAAAACCTCATCCACAACAGTTCCTGCAGTCAGTAAGAAAGATTGTGGTTGTGGAAGTAATGATGCAGCTTTAACACCAACTCGGTTGAGTCGTCAGGCTGCATCTGTCGATCTTTCCACCAAAAACTCCTCTCGCCGAAGCAAAGCTCCAAAGCGTCGTGCTATCGATAATCCAAGCCGTTCACTTGCTTTAGCCCGTCGCGAAGCGATGTCTAAACATGGGAAAACAGCGGGTAAACAACCCACAAGCGCTGCTGCAGTAGCCCGTCAGGCAAATCCTGACCTCACAAGCAGAGAGTTGGCTCAGCAAGTGCGTGAGCTTCGCGCCAAGTCCGGAGCTCGTAGCAAGCAAAGCGCTGGAATAACGCGTCCAACAGGCCCGAACCGGAACGGATCTAAGCAAGCTGCCTCCGCTGATGCTCACTGGAAGGTGGGTGAGTCAGAGACCACTGGAGGCCAGACAGTGACTGGCACTCAGGCGAATCGCTCTGTTAAGACAACGGGCAACGAAGCCAGCACGTGTCGTTCGATTACTGGTACTGAATATCTCGGTGCTGAGGTTTTTCAGACTTTTTGTCAGAGCGCTCCAACGCCAACCACACCCGCCAAGGTTCGTGTGTCTGCCACAACCCATGGCAACCGGGTCACAGGCAACGAGGTTGGTCGCTCGGAGAAAGTGACTGGTGATGAGCCCGGCACTTGTAAAAGCGTGACAGGTACCGAATACATCTCGGCGAACCAAAGTGCCATGTATTGCGGTGGTACCAATCCTTCACCACGCAAAGTTGGCCATAGCTTGACGCAGCAAGGGCGCCCAGTAAGCGGCGTGATGGTAGGGCGATCCTCCAGCGTGACTGGTAATGAAGCCGGTGCGAACCGCTCTTTAACTGGTGATCAATATTTAGGATCTGATCCTCTTCCTGAAGGGCGTCCAGCTGCGAAGGTTGGCCTGTCTGAAACCCTTACTGGAACAGGTGTTACCGGCACGATGCTTGGTCGTTCATCGAGTGTGACTGGCGATGAACCTGGATCTTGTAAGCGCGTAACTGGCAATCAGTACATCAGTGCCGAACAAGTCAATTCGTTCTGTGGAGCCAAGCCAGAGCCAGAACCCGCGAAGGTTGGATTCAGCATCACTAACCGCAACCAAGTTGTGAGTGGGACCAGCACAGGGCGCTCTGAAAAAGTCACGGGCGATGAACCTGGAAGCTGCAAAGCAGTAACAGGTACCCCTTATGCAGGCCTTGAGCAAGCAGGTCAATACTGCGGTAACTCCGCTGTTCAGGCGATTCGAGAACGGACGCCTGTCCGTCCCGGCACCCCTTCTTCTCCGATGACAGGCCTTCAACCAGGTATTGGAGGAGTGATGACAGGTGGCGAACGCGGCGCTTGTGAAGCTGTGACCGGTACTCCTTATATCGGTGCCGATCAGCTCTCAGCAGCTTGTGGTGCTGAGGCACCCCTTGGGACAGATACGCATGGTCAATCACCAGAAGGGTCGAGTTGGACTCGATTCAGCGTGGTTTCTCCTGCCCGTGCAGCGCAGCAACAGCGTGACACCAGCAAAGGCGTTACGGGTACCGCTTACGAAGACAGCAGCCGTATTACGGGCCCTTTTGATTTGGCCGGTGGGAAAATCACCGGCACGGAGCAATTCCGATTTGATAATCGCGAATTTCAGGAGCGTCACAGCCAACGTCAAGACCAACGTCAATTTCAACCCACCACCCCTCAGGTTGTAGTCGCTACTCAAGAACTTGCTTCTCGGGTCACAGGTGAAGGCTCTTCCACCAAAGTTACTGGTGATGACTGGGATCGGGGCGAACATGTGACGGGTACCGAAGGCGTCTCCGCTCGTCGTCGTAACCCCAGCCGTTCGGGATCAATGATGGGAATGCCCCCTTCCGAACGAAAGCGCAACGAGCAGTCTGAATGGCCTGAAAGTCGTGTCACAGGTTCCAGTGGCAGTACTTCAAAGGGTTCGCTGATTACCGTCTCAGGCGGAGCGCGAGGCTGATCAACTAATGGTCCGCTCTGTGCCTTCCCGCGGTGGGCGACCTCTTTCCCCCACCGCTCCTACTCGACGTCAGTTGCAACAAGAGAGTGCTGAGTCTTCGGGTTCCTCTGATCCCAAGCAAGCTGATCTCAATCCGCTTACGGCCCGTGCTGCCTCGCTTGAAAGACGCAGAGCGCTCACGACTTCGGGAAAGGCAGCCGTCTTGGCTCAAGGCACCCTTGGTGCCGGGCGCGTCAGGACAAGTCAAGACAGCAGGCGTTCAGTTCCGCAACAACCCGGCTGGGTACGTAGGGATCAAAAGTCGTCCAGTGCACTATCGAGCAGTTCGAATCGCTCGAGACAGTTAGGAACGACTCTCCCTTCTGCTAACCGCTCAACATCCAACCGTCCAGTCTCTAAACGCTTGCATCCTTTAACTGATCAGGTTGCTAATGACCATTTACGGGTCTACGAGTTGGAAGTTAAAGGGCGCTTCGAAAGGATTATTCCTGTCCTTCAAAAGATTTCAGCGCTTCAACATCATGCTGATTTTATTGATCAGGCACAGCTTTTAGCTTGTCGAGAGCTTGGATTTGACTTGCCAAAGCACATCCTTGAGTGTGCCTGGGTCCGTCCTTTGGATATGAGAGCGCTCTACGCATGGTGTGTTTTTGAGTCGCACCGTGTTTTTAGTGATTGTTTTTTTCAGCACGATCCTCTCGCGGCCTCTTCAGGGAGTGAAGCGGCAAAGACGTTTGAGCGTTTTCTTCTTGATTGCGGTTTCCATCTCCTCGATGTGACGCCTTGTGCGGATGGTCGGCTGGCTCATTCCATTGCCTACGCCTTACGGATTCCGTTCAGTTCAGTGCGTCGCCGCTCCCATGCCGGAGCCATGTTTGACGTCGAAAATACCGTTAATAGATGGGTCAAGACGGAACATCGGCGTTATCGCGAGTCCCTCCCTAATGCTGCCAGCCAAGACACCCGTTACCTCAAGGTCGTGACTTATCACTTCAGCTCCTTGGATCCGAGCCATCAGGGCTGCGCTGCCCATGGAAGTGATGACAAATTGGCAGCCTCTGCTGGATATCAGCGCCTTCTTGATTTTCGACAGGCTGTTGAAAACAGCTTTTGTTGCGGTGCTTCCGTTGACCTGTTGTTGATTGGACTCGATACCGATACTGATGCAATCAGGGTTCACCCACCCGCAAGCGATAGTTCAACTCAGTTAGATCGATGGGTGTCAGCTCAGGATCTTTATGAGGCAACGTCAACGATGTCTCCCGATCAGGCGCTGATTCAGATTGCTGAAGCTGTTGAATCTGGTGCGCCGGGAGCGATGGATACGGGAATGGTGGCATTAATGACTCGCTTATTGGCCAACAATATTTCTCAGATTGATTATGTATCTGAGCTTCATGGTGGCCCTTATCCAGATGCGGGCCATGCAGAACGTTTTATTGGGGTAGGAATCGGTTTTAAAGAAGTCCATTTACGAAATCTCACTTATTTTGCCCACCTAGATACCGTCGAAGAGGGCGCACCAGACTTGGACGTTGGTGTGAAAATTTTCAAGGGCTTAAACGTTTCGCGTGATCTGCCTATACCTGTTGTGATCCGTTTCGATTACTCCAGTTCCGTTCCTGGTGCGCGCGAACGAGCTATCTCAGATTGTCAGAGAGTTAATGCGGCTATTTCAGATCGATACTCAAACCTGGTTCGTGATGGTTTAATTCATACCTGTTTAACCATCCGGGATCGAAGTCAAACATCCCCTGCAGAAATTGTAGGGTCCACACTCGATCCTGCTGTTCAGGAGGCTCACTGATCATGCTTATCGTCAAGGTCATCAAGCCACTGGTTTCTACCAATCGCATTCCTGATTTCGAACACAAGCACCTTCAGGTTGTTCTAGACGGCAGCAGCCAAAAAGTTGCCGTTGACGCTGTTGGTGCGAAGCCAGGTGATTGGGTGATTTGCGTCAGCAGCTCTGCGGCTAGGGAAGCTGCAGGAAGTAAGTCGTATCCCAGCGATCTCACAATTGTTGGGATCATTGACCATTGGGATCCCGATCCACCGAAGCCATCGTCTTCGTCGAAAGAGGCGAAGAGCTAATGGAAATCATGCAGGTGATGGGGACTCTGGTCTGTACTTTCCGCGTCGGAGGTTTGGACCATATGCACCTGCGAATCCTTAAAAACAACAAGGGCAAAAAGCTTGTTGCAGTTGATCCTGTCGGCGCGCGAGAAGGCAACTGGGTGTTTACCGCTAGTGGTTCTGCTGCACGACACGCCTGTCCTGACAACACTGTTCTCACAGATCTCACCATCGGCGGAATCATCGACCATTGGTTGCCAGATGGATAACTAATTCACGTTCTGCTCTCCGTCCCACTTCAACGCAATCCATCCAATGGCCACTCCTTCACCCCGTCGTCGGTCCAGCGCAGACTCCGCTGCATCAACACCGTCTACCAAAGCCGCTACCCCCACCTCAGCAGCAGCAAAAGCGACTGTTGATGTGAAGCCTGTCACGAGCGCTTCTGCTCCTATAGCCAGCTCTCCAGCTCGCAGCAGCTCTCGAGGTACACCTACAAGTGGCGGTAGTGGAAAAGGGTCTTCCCTTCAGGCTTCTTCAAGCCCTGTTCCAAGGCGCGCATTCGGTATTGCCCTTGGCATGATTGAGACCCGAGGCATGGTGCCTGCGATTGAGGCCGCCGATGCAATGACGAAAGCTGCGGAGGTGCAGCTGATCAGTCGTGAATACGTCGGTGGTGGATACGTCACAGTGATGGTCCGTGGAGAGACCGGAGCTGTGAATGCTGCCGTGCGCGCAGGAGCTGATGCCTGTGAACGGGTTGGAGACGGCCTTGTTGCTGCTCACATCATTGCTCGTCCTCATGATGAAGTGGAGCCAGCTCTTTCCTGTACCAATGTCACGCGGCGGATGTGAGTAATAACTCACCGCTGTCTAACTCCGTTTAGATTCCCGGCCCATCATTCCTCTCAACGGCGCAACCGCCCCGTTTCTTTTGATCTCAGCTGCAACGCTGCCTCTGCAAACCGCCTGGTTGATCCCGCTCTACGGGTTCGCTGGGATGTTGGTTTCACTGCCTTGGGCTTTGGGGGTCTTTCGGCGTGATTCCCATCGGCCTGCGGCCTATCTCAACATCCTGCTCACATTGCTTGCTTTCATCCATGGAAGCCTTGTGCTGCGCGACGTCATGGCAGGTGGACCGACCCTTCTGACGTTTCCATGGCTGAATGTGGCCGATCTCAATCTTGAGATCAGCTTCAGCCTCTCTCTAACCAATGTGTCTGCTCTTGAGCTGATCACGGGTTTGAGCTTTTTCTCTCAGTTGTATTCCCTTGGCTATCTCGATAAGGAGTGGGCGCTAGCAAGGTTCTTTGCCTTGCTGGGCTTCTTCGAGGGGGCGATGTCAGGGGTTGTTTTGAGCGACTCCTTGTTCCAGAGCTATTTTCTGCTGGAAATGCTCACTCTCTCGACCTACCTCTTGGTGGGTTTTTGGTACGCCCAACCCCTCGTAGTGACTGCGGCAAGAGATGCATTCCTCACCAAGCGCGTTGGTGATGTGATGCTCTTGATGGGAATGGTTGCCCTAGCAACGTGGTCGGGTGTGACCAGCTTTGACGACCTCTACGCTTGGTCTGCTGCAGACACAATCAGCCCCTTGGCGGCCACATTGCTTGGTCTTGGATTGATTGCTGGACCAACCGGTAAGTGCGCCCAATTCCCGATGCATCTCTGGTTGGATGAAGCCATGGAGGGCCCTAATCCAGCCTCGATTCTTCGCAACTCTGTAGTTGTGACTTGTGGTGCCATTGTTTTGCTCAAGGTGATGCCTTTGCTGCAGAACGCTCCTGTCACGCTCGTTGTTCTCCAGGTGATTGGAACGATCAGTGCGATTGGGGGGTCCTTGGTCTCGATTGCTCAGGTGGACATCAAACGCACGCTGTCGTATTCCACAACTGCCTATTTAGGGCTTGTCTTTATCGCTATTTCCTTGCAGGTGCCCGTACTGGCCCTGCTGCTTCTATTCGCCCACGCAGTCTCGAAGGCACTGCTTTCGATGAGTGTGGGTGGCGTGATTGCTTCCACTAATTGCCAGGACATCACTGAGCTTGGTGGTCTTGGCGGAAGAATGCCTGCCACAACAGGTTCTTATTTGGTGGGGAGTGCTGGGCTTGTGGGCCTCCTTCCCCTGGGAGGATTCCTTTGCTTGGCGCAGGCGGTTGAGCTAGTTGGAGCTCGCTCAGTGATTTTTGTACCGGTTTTTCTCCTCACCAATGCACTAACAGCCCTTAATCTCACCAGGATCTACCGCCAGGTCTTTCTTGGTCGCTCTTTGACAAAGACGCGTCGAGCTGCAGAGGTGAACTGGCTGATGGCTTTCCCCATGGTGTCTCTCGCGGTCATCGTTGTCTTGACCCCGCTCTTGTTAATTCGTCTTGAGTCGCTGGATGGATTGCTTGCTTTTCCTCTTTGGGCGGCAGGTGTTGTGGTGGGAAGCGGTTTGACCGGATTGTTGGTGGGAGCTTTCATTCCCCTCAACAAAGCTTGGTCTAGATCTCTCAATCCCGTGTTGCGGTGGTTTCAGGACCTTCTTGAAAATGATTTTTATACAGAAAGGTTTTATCGCTTGACGATCGTTAATGTAGTGGCCTTATTCTCGAAGCTCGCTTATAGCTTTGATCGAAATGTTGTTGACGGAGTTCTCCATGGACTTGCTCGATTCTCACTTCAGAGTGCCGAAGGCCTGAAGTTGAGTATCAGCGGTCGAAGCCAAAGCTATCTTTTAACCGTCATCGCGGCCATTGTGTTGCTCTTGTCATCCCTGAGCTGGTGGCTGAACTGAATTAATGATGATTCTCACTCTGCTACTGGTTATTCCTTTCTTGGGTGCGCTCCTGTTGTCCCTATGGCCGCAGGGATCCACTCCAGCTCAACTCAGACGTCTCACGCTTGTCATTCTCTCGGTTCAATGCATTGCCAGTTTCGCTGTGCTGTTTTGGTTTGATCCGAGCAACCCTGGCTTGCAGCTTCAGGAACGCTTGCCGTGGCTTCCCAGTGTTGGGCTTGACTATTCCTTAGCGGTTGATGGGATCTCCCTTCCGCTTGTTTTAATGAATGCTGTGCTCTGTCTCGTGTCAGCAGTGGCATCGCGAAAGATTGAGAATCGCCCAAGAATTTATTTCGCACTTTTATTAATTATTAGTGGTGCGGTTAATGGGGCTTTTTTGGCTCAAAATCTCTTGCTCTTTTTCTTATTTTATGAGCTTGAGCTGATCCCGCTTTGGCTACTGATTGCTATTTGGGGCGGTGCTAATCGAGCCTATGCCTCCACGAAATTCCTGATTGTTACCGCAGTGTCTGGGGTTTTGATCCTGGCAGCATTCCTCGGTATTGCGCTCGTTACAGGAAGCGTTGATTTTGGGATCCGCCCGATCTTGTCGGGAGAGATGGGTCTTACGTCACAGCTGTTGCTGATGGGGGCACTGTTGATCGGCTTTGGGATCAAGATCCCTCTCTTCCCATTTCACACCTGGCTTCCGGATGCCCACACCGAGGCTTCGACTCCAGTGTCGGTTCTTTTGGCAGGAGTTCTACTCAAGCTTGGCACCTATGGCTTGTTGCGATTTTGTCTAGGTCTCTTCCCTGAGGCATGGGAGGTTGCAGCCCCTTGGTTGGCTATCTGGGCAGCAATTTCTGTTTTGTATGGCTCCTTAGCTGCAATTGCTCAATCGGATATGAAGCGGATGGTGGCTTACAGCTCTGTTGGTCATATGGGATATGTCTTGCTCGCTGCTGCCGCTGCAACGCCACTTGGTCTGATCGGTGCGCTGTTTCAAATGGTGAGCCACGGTTTAATTTCAGCGATACTTTTCCTTGCTGTTGGTGTTGTTTATGAACGAACAGGTACAAGAGATCTGAATGTTCTTCGGGGACTCCTTAATCCTCAGCGCGGCTTACCACTCACGGGAACCCTGATGATTGTGGGTGTGATGGCAAGTGCTGGAATCCCAGGCATGGCAGGTTTTATCTCTGAATTTCTTGTCTTTAGAGGAAGCCTTCAGCCCTTCCCCATTGCCACTCTGCTTTGCATGGTGGGCTCAGGTTTAACAGCTGTGTATTTCTTGTTGCTGGTGAATCGAGCCTTCTTTGGACGTTTGGCCATCGCTGCAGGCCGAGTCTCTAATCCCACCATTCTTTCCATCGTGCCGCTCCATGAGCAACTTCCGGCAATTGCACTGTCGTTCATCGTGCTGCTCCTGGGTCTTGCTCCCGATCTTTTGGTCGGGATGAGTCAGGCGGCCACAACTGGTCTCAGCGAATTAGCGCTCTTGCCCATCACAGGAGGACTTTCATGACTGCTTCAAAGATCAATGACGTCCCAACAATTCCAATCCTCCCTGATCGTGAAGAGCTGATTCGTCGTTTGCTTTCTGACCAACCTTTATTGGCCGATACGCCTGATCATCTTCTCCAGATTGTCAATGTTCTCGATAGCTACGGGATAGTCCTTGATGCCTATAGCCGCAATCTTGTGAATCAGGGTGAAACGCAGCTACTGAATCCATTTCCAGTGATGCGATTCTTTCATGAGGGTTTCAGTGTTGAACGCTTATGGCAGCATCTTCGTGGTGATCGCATCAACTTTGAATATGCCGAGTATTGCCAAAAAGCAATGTTTTGGCATGGCACTGGGGGGATGGATGCCTATTTTGATTCCGAGCCTTTTCTTGAGACCTGTCAAAAAATCATTGCCTTGCGTAGTCGTAGGGATCCATTGTTGGCATTGGTGCATCGGCTTTATCCAGGTTTTGCGCCTGAGGCCATCCGATCGATGGCCACCATTTATGCCCTTGGTCTGTTTTGGAGGGTGATGAGTGACCTGTTCCTTGACCTTTCTCGCCGATATCGCAATGGTGAAATTGTGTCTGTTAATGATGCTGTTCATCACATCAGAGATGGTCTAGTCGCTGCTGCTGGAGATCCGATGACTTACAAGGTCACGGTTGGTAATGAAGACGTATGGGTTTTACCACCAGAGGCCGGACTGACATTTCTGGTTGATGTGGCTGTCCCTTATGTGGAAGCTGTCTTTTTTAGGGGCATGCCCTTCCTTGGAACGGTCTCTTATAACGCTCAGGCTCGACAGATTTCAGCTGATATTGGTGATTTCAAGTATGGAGCTCTGTATGCAGATCCAATTCCCAGTATGGGAGCGGGTATTCCTCCGAGTTTGTGCATGCAAGATATGTACCGAAATCTTCCAAAGGAGCTCAGTGATTGGTACTTGTCGCATGGCAGGGGAATGCGTGATGTCCATGTGCAGATCTGCATCAGTTTTCAAAAATCGATGTTTTGTGTCACGAATGGTGCAATCTCAGGCACAATGCCCCATCCTCTGGATACGCAAGATGCTGATCAGCAACAAGCCAATCATGCTTATGCCGAATCATGGTCTGAGAGGTTGATGGGATGCCAGCGAGGAGCTCTTCTTTGATCAATACTATTCCAAGAAAAAAGACTGGTTTAAATATTTTGAAGCAGGGGGGACTCGTTTGCAAGCCTCATATTTCTTTGCATTCTTTGTATCAAAAGATGCAGCAAATGCGAAGCATTCGCGTCTATGTTGATCTTTAATCAACTGATAATTGCTAAGTAGCTGATTTCCTTTTAATGAAAAAATATGATGACGCTGCATTTGTAGCCAGATGTGATGAGTCTGCTCAGATTCTTGAAGATTGGATCAATCGCACAACATCAGAGGATCATATTAGCTTGAGCAAGCTTTATTCTGATATAAATAAAAAAGTCCAAAAAAAATTATCTGATTCCGTCTCTGATGGATAAATAGCTGTTTTTTGTGAGCCAATATGAGGCTATTGCTTCTTATTTATTGAGCATGGCTTTTCAATCGTCTGTTTTAGGGTTTCTTTGATGCTACGACGTGGCTTGGATTTGGAGGGCCAGTTTCTCTTTTGATTTAATGACAAAGCATTTGATATCCCTTCCTATCGATCGTGGGGTCGTACTTAGGTGATCTCCTATTTGCTTATATGACCATCCTTGCTTTCTTAAGGCAATTGCAAGTCTTAGACGCTTGGATCTCCATCCATTCGCTGAACCGAGAAACCGAGAGAATCTTTCTTCTTTCATGGTGATTTATTTCACCCTTAAATACTATCAATTCTATCCAATACCGATTGGGAGGATGATCTTTTTTGCCCTATCAGATTAATCGCTTTGGGCGCATCTTTAGGAGGTTGTATACATCCAATTGTTGGTCTGATTGTTGCTATTGTTGAGCCAAAAGTGCCATATGATACGTTATGGGTCAATCGATGTTACGAATTGATTGACGAATGCAATAAAATAATCACTGGACTATTCTTGTGATGACATTTTTTAATGTTCAGCTAATGACTCCTCAAGGAGAGGTGTCATTTCAATGTCCTGATGATGAGTATATTCTGGATGCTGCAGAGCAAGCGGGTATTGATATGTCTTACTCATGTCGTGCTGGCGCATGTAGTTCATGTGTAGGCCGGCTGATTCAAGGAACATTAGATCAGAGTGATCAAAGTTTTCTTGATGAGGAACAAATAAAAGATAAATATGCACTTTTATGCGTAGCATATGCCACCTCCAATCTGATCGTCAAGACCGATTGTGAAGAGGAGCTTTGGTGATCCCTTATTTGGACGATTTTTCGCTAATGGATTCATTATTTTATTGGTGGCTAATTACCTCTCCCCCTGCCAGCTCTATTTCATGAAAATCTCATCTATTGTTGCTATTTATTTAGAAGCCGTTACATCTATGGCTATCCCCCTCTCGGCATTAAATGCGCTTTCTTTCTTGAAGAGTACTGCTGATAGTGCTGAACGTCGATTAATCTCTGCTTTAGAATTAAAGATTCAGCAAGGAATTATTCAGGTTATTCCCGGGATGAGTGGTGATCATCCGTCCGGCTCATTTGTAACATATTGATCTTAATGCTGTGCCTCTTCGTTCTTGAGGCGGCAGCTAATGCGGCAATATTGTGAAAGCATTATTTCAGCATGTCATCAATTTTTTGGATTGATTTGCAGCCTTCTGTTTTTTGCTTTAATAAGAAGCTTGCTTGCATTTTAAGTCAGTCAAGGCATGTACGCCGTTGGTCTTTTCAGCATGATCTTGATGAGATCTGCTCCTTATCAACGATTTTTGATTTTCTCAAAGAAACAGTCGGTCAATTAGATTCACCACCTCATGTTGTTGCACATGGTCTTAGTGGCACTATCGCTTCGTTGTTTGCGCGTCAATTTCCTACGTTATTTGGATCACTTACTTTGATTTCTGTTGACCCAATTTCTACGAATCAATGGTCGAGTCATTATTTGGAAATGAGAAGAAAATTACCCTGCTCAAGATCTTCTATTTTGTCTCATACTGTGCCACTTCTCTTTGATAAAAAAATTAATCAAACCAATTTATCTCTTTCTGGTTTCTTTGAAAAATGTCTTGACAACGATTTTATACCTGGTTCAATTGCTTCTCATTCGCTTCTTCCTAACCTTTCTTTGATTGACATTCCAATGTTGGTCATTAATGGTTCTGATGATTTTGTAGTAGATCAAAATTCTGGCCTGCGTTGGAAGCCTCATTTAAAGAACGGTGATCGGTTCTATTCTTTACCTGGAGGCTATCATTTTTCTCATTTCTCTCAGGCCAAGCTCTATGGAACCTTGATAAATTCTTTTCTCGAGATGATTCCAAATTCATTATCATCTACTTTTCCTGATCAATTCCATTCTTCGCTCTCGAGAAGGATTTCATTATGACAGATTATATTGATACCGATGTGCTGATCATAGGGGGTGGTCCTGCTGGTTGCTCTTGTGCTCTTTACACTTCTAGGTCATCATTGAAGACCTATATTTTAGATAAAAATAAATCTGTAGGTGCTTTGGCCATTACTCATAAAATTGCTAATTATCCCGGTGTCTCTAATGAGATCTCTGGATCTGATCTGCTTGATATGATGCGAGACCAAGCCATTTCTTATGGAACAAACTATATGCGAGCTCAGGTTTTTAGTTTAGATTTATCTGGAGAGTATAAACTTGTTTATACGCCGGAAGGTGTCTTTCGTTCTCGTACAATAGTTTTAGCGACTGGTGCGATGGGTAGGACATCAACTCTTCCTGGGGAGAAAGAATTTTTAGGTCGTGGTGTTAGTTACTGTGCGACCTGTGATGCCGCTTTTTATCGTAATGAGGATGTCTTGGTTTATGGCTCAAATCAAGAAGCTGTTGATGAAGCACTTGTTCTAGCTAAATTTGCTAAAACTGTTCATTGGGTTACCAGTGGAAAACCAAGCCGATCTACGAATCGGGTTGAGTTGCTAACAGATCTTCCAAATGTCAAGCAATGGGAGCGAACTAAGTTATTGTCTATTCATGGAACTGATGCTGGATTGAATTTTGCACAGGTTCAATCTACGAAAGACAAGGTAACTTTCTCTTTGGATGTTACCGGAGCTTTTTTATACTCTACAGGTACGCTCCCGATCACTGATTTTCTTCATGGACTTATTCCTCTTCGAGGCGATGGTGGAGTTGATGTGGATGACAATATGATGACTGCTGTTCCGGGAGTCTGGGCTATAGGTGACATTCGTAATACCCCTTTCAAGCAGGCTGTTGTTGCTTGCTCAGATGGTTGTATCGCTGCAATGTCAATTGACAAATACCTCAACTCTAGAACTGAGTTTCGAGTTGATTGGGTGCATAAATGACAAATAAAAAGCGCCCATTATGGGCGCTTTTCTGTTTTTCCTCTTACGCCTCTGAGTTTATTTGTTTGACCCAATCGCTTAAACGTTGATCTGTTAAGTCAGACTCATTATCTTCATCAATTGCCAACCCACAAAACTTTCCGTCAATCACACTTTTTGATTCTTCGAATGTATAACCGTCTGTGGCTACTTTTCCGATAAGTTTTGCACCGGCTTGCAGGAAGGCTGTATATAACTCTTCCATGGCATCACAGAAGTAATCTGAATAGGAGGATGAATCTCCAAGGCCTACGATTGCGACTGATTTTCCGCTGAAATCCATGCTTGGTATTTCCTCAGCATAAGTATCCCAGGCTGTCCCAGAACGACCTTCGTCTGCACCTGTATTCCATGTAGGAACACAGCAAATGAGTGCCTCTGCTTCAGCCAGTTCCGCTGCAGATCCGATGCTGTCTACATCTTTACATTCTGTACCTGGTAATAGCTCTTTGAGTTTGTCGGCAACATCTTCAGTCTTTCCTGTGGAGGTTGCAAAAAAAATTGTGTAGGCCATGACTTTGTCGTTGACCAATCTATTTTCAATGCTTCCATCTTCCTGATTTGTGTAATTGAGTATTTATTGCTGTTTATTCTTACGATTTGATCGTTTCATTGACTTCTTTGTTTTCGATCATTCGATACTTTTGCTGGGTTGATTTGTATGTACTTGTTGTACTCTCCGAGTGTTTGCTCCAGCCCGATCTGTCCAACTTTTTTTAGCCAGCGTTCCCTATTGACCCTGCTTGACTCAATGGTCTCAATGAATGCTTCAAGAAGGCTGATGTTCATTTCTTTCATGGTTTTTCTTCCTTTTCTCGGCTCTGTTCAGGTTGCACCGCTTTGACAGCCGCCTCTACCTTGCAGTTCCTTTTCTGCTGAATTAATTGTGTTGTAGGCAGCAATTGCTGTTGCTCTTAGTTCTGCAAGAAATACAAGGCACGACTTACAGTTTTGTTCATCTGCTATGTCCATAAGTTCAGCAAGAGATGTAGTTGCATGGCTTAACTCTGATTTTGCCCTTATGAGGTTGACGGCTACCGCATTGATTGTTTGGCTTGCATCATTTTTTCTATGACTATCCTCAAGTGCTTGTCGAAATACTTCTAAGTTTTCCATTTCCAAATTTTTTTAAATCTTACGGTTTGACGACTTCAATTCTGTTTGTTTGTGAATTATATTCTGTATCATAATTGTCGTTGCTGTGTATCTATTTTGTATTCACAAGCTGTTGAGCTGTTTTGTTTTCTTTTTTGCATTGGGGTGTGATTTTTCCTGCTACGACCGTCCCGCTGTGTATTTGTCTTTTCTTGGCTTCTGTTCTAGGACTTGGATTGATTGATCGTTTTCTTTTCTTTGTTTAATTCTCATTGTTTTGTTTTTTCTAGTTTGTCTCTTCGCGGAGCTGTTTGATTTAGGGTTCCTTATGAGTGTCGATTCAGTTTTAAGATTTATTTTTAGGTCGTTGGGCCGTTCTCTACTAGGTTTGTAGGTGATGAAGGGATCGTTTTATGGACCAATGGCATGAGCGCAAAAGGCCAGTTTGCCTTGAGCGCCGATTTGAATTTGAAAGCTACAGTGCCACGCGTGATTTTCTTGATCGACTCGGCGATTTCAGCGAAGCTAAACAGAGATTTCCTGACATTAGTTTTGGCAGAACCTATGTGAATATCACTCTTCGCCCAGAAGCTGAAGACGATGATAGTCAGCTCAGCGATGATGATCGTTGCTTCGCTTCAGAGATTGATGCCCTCTTCTGTTGATCTGGCTGCTGCTTATGCCGATTCAGGCGTTGCGGAGGTGCTTGAGCAGCTTGACCAGGAGCTCATTGGCTTGTTGCCAGTTAAAACCCGTATTCGTGAAATTGCGGCTTTGCTTCTGGTAGATCGTGCCCGTCAACAGTTGGATTTGCAAAGCACTGCTCCCGGTTTGCATATGTCGTTTACTGGCAGACCAGGGACGGGCAAGACCACTGTTGCTAAACGAATCTCGCAAATTCTTCATCGGCTTGGCTATTTGCGAAAGGGACATGTTGTTACCGTGACTCGTGATGATCTTGTTGGCCAATATGTTGGGCATACTGCTCCTAAGACTCGTGAGATGATCAAGCGTTCTCTAGGTGGTGTTCTGTTTATTGACGAAGCCTATTATCTTTATAAGTCTGATAATGAACGAGACTATGGTGCTGAAGCGATTGAAATACTTTTGCAAGATATGGAGAATCAGCGATCAGAATTTGTGGTGATATTCGCTGGCTATAAGGATCGAATGGCTAATTTTTATCAATCCAATCCTGGTCTTTCCTCGCGAGTGGCCCATCACATCGATTTTCCTGATTACAGCGAAGATGAGCTAATGGCGATTGCCCTTTTGCTTCTCACTCAACAGGATTACCACTTCAGCGAATCGGCTCAAAATGCCTTCAGTCTTTACATCAAGAGGCGATGTCAGTTGCCATTTTTTGCGAATGCTCGTTCCATTCGCAATGCTCTTGATCGTCTGAGACTCCGTCAAGCGAATCGATTATTTTCTCGACTTGATCAATCTCTTAGTCGTGATGATCTGACCACCATCGAAGCAGAAGATGTTTTTGCCAGTCGCGTGTTTCAGGGTGAGATCGAGGGTCGTGATCCTTCTCAGCCTTTGACAAACATTTCGGATTCTTCTTAAGCCATTAGTGCTTGGGTTGATCCAAATCCCGCCGAATCAATGCGAGCAAATAGGACGGTGCTTTGTATCGACCTGGAAGACAGCGATTTAATGTTTCCAAGTGCCCCCAGCACACGGTTCGTTCAATGTCTTTGTTGCTTCGACCTTCCTTGAGAAGTCTGCGTAAAGCTTTGCAGTACAGGGGGTAGCCCGCTTCGAGTTCGCCAATGGTCAGCTTGGCTTGGGCCATGGAGTCTCTCAGCATCGTCTCAACCTAAGAAACCGCGGGCCCCCCCTCTGGAGGAGGACCCATTCGACGCTTAGTTCAGCCAGGCAATGCAATCAATTTCTACTTTTGAGCCTTTTGGCAACGCTGCAACCTGAACGCAAGCTCTGGCAGGGCTAACCCCATCACCAAATACCTCGGCATAAATGGCATTGACGGTTTGAAAATCACCTAGATCTACGAGGAATACGGTGGTGCGCACGACTTTCGAGGGGTCGGTGCCGGCTTCTTGAAGTACAGCTTTTAAATTGCTCAGCACTTGGCGGGTCTCAGCCTCCACATTTCCGTCCCCCACCATCGTTCCAGTTGCAGGATCAAGCGGAATTTGGCCGGAGCAATACAGCCAACCACCGGCGATCACAGCCTGGTTGTAAGGCCCCACTGGGGCTGGTGCCTTTTGGGTGATGACAGCCTTTAGTGCGGTGGATGACATAGTCACGGCTCAGAATGAAAGCTCATTTTCGCGTTTTGTGTTGATGGAGTCGTGGCCGGTTGAGCTTGAGGGTCTCTGGCATCGCTACGGCGGCGCAGATGAAGCTTGGACTTTGAAAGACATCAATCTTCAATTGAAGACGGGTGAACTTGTGGGTTTGCTCGGGCCATCCGGCTGTGGGAAAACCACGCTTTTGCGCTTAATTGCTGGGTTTGAAAATCCCAGCCAGGGCGTGGTTCGACTGCACGGGAATGAAGTCGCGTCATCCCGCTTGCGTCTCGCTCCAGAGCGCCGCGGCGTGGGCATGGTCTTTCAGGACTACGCCCTCTTTCCCCATCTCAACGCTTGGGACAACGCATGCTTTGGACTTCGTCGCGGACAGGACACCAGTCGCGCTTCTTGGTTGCTTGAACTTTTGGGGCTGACCGATCTGATAAGGCGCTACCCGCATGAATTGTCGGGGGGGCAACGTCAGCGTTTGGCTCTCGCAAGAGCTCTCGCGCCTGCCCCCTCTGTTTTGTTGCTCGACGAACCCTTCTCAAACCTTGATGTTGAAGTGCGTTTGCGTTTGCGCAGTGAGCTACCCGGAGTGCTCAGTGCTTGCGGGGCCAGTGGTTTGCTTGTGACTCACGACCCGGAGGAGGCCCTTGCCATCTGTGGGCGGGTTGCCATTCTTCGTGACGGTCAACTTCATCAATGCGCTACTCCCCGTGAGCTCGTGGAAGTCCCGGCAACGCCCTTTGTGGGGCGGTTTGTGCTTCAACGCAATGTGCTCCCGGTTTGGAGGGACGGATCGGAGTCTTTGTGCCGTTGTTTACTTGGTGATCTGGCGATTCCAGAAGGGCAGAGGTCCATGGCGTTTCCTAATGACGCCACCGTGTTAGTTGATCCGGCGTTGATTGATTTAGCCCCCGATCCTGCAGGAGATGCCTATGTGATGGGGCGGGAGTTTTTGGGTCGCTCCTGGCTCTATCGCATACAGATTGGAGATCAGCAGTTGCGCTTAATCAGGCCTCTTGCTGAAGACCATCAGAGGGGACTGCGTTGCAAGCTTTCTTTGCAACAAAATAGTGAGGTTCTGCTCCATCCTCAGTGCCTATCGCTTCAAGTTTTGAATTGATTGATCAGCCTTTCCAGTTGTCTTTGTGTTGACGGAGACGGCCCAATTGTTCGGCGCTGGTTGCCCGTAAAAACAAATTGGAGCGCCACTCCTCGGCAATGCTGCTGGGGAGGGTCAGTAAACCCGACCGACGTTTCGCCTGAACTTCCTGCAATCGCTTTGTGATGAGGGCATCGTCAGGGACCTGTTGCGCGGCCCAGCGAAGATTTCCTTCGGTGTATTCGTGAGCGCAGCAAACCAGGGTGTCTGGCGGTAGCGAGCCCAGCCTTTGCATGGCGCGGTGCATGTCCGCAGGTGTTCCCTCGAACAGTCGTCCACATCCGCCGCTGAACATGGTGTCGCCGCAGAACAACACACTGGTGAGCGAGGTTGAGGAGGCTCCCTCTGGCAACCAATAAGCAATGTGAGCTCGAGTATGGGCACGCACATCCAGAACCCTGACGGACCTGCCTAGGAGCTCGATTGCGTCACCGTCGTGGACGGACAGCGTTTGAAATGGGATGCGCTTTTGGTCGTCCGCAGCGGCCACGACTTCAGCTGATGGCCAGCGTTGAAGAAGTCCAGGGGTGCCGCCGATATGGTCGGAGTGGTGATGGGTCTGAAGCACTGCAAACAGCTGCAGCCCACGCTTGTCTAGCCAGTCGATGATGGGTTCAGCGACGGCAGGATCGATGACGATGGCCTGATCGCCATTCACCCAAACCCAGACGATGTTGTCGTTGAGGACAGCAACTGGGTGGATGCCATCAATCGTGGAGGCCATCGCCATCGTTAAAGTTCTGCTCAACGCTTGATTCCATGATCACTGTTGCCCTAGCCAAGGGAGCGCTTCTGAAAGATTCAGTGGCCCGCTTTGCGGCGGCCGGGCTCGACTTTTCTGCAGTTCTCGACCCCGATAACAGGCAACTGATGGTTCCATCAGCGTGTGGACGAGCCAGAGCTTTGCTTGTGAGGAACGGAGATGTTCCTGTTTACGTGGCCTATGGGCAAGCGCAACTTGGAGTGGTGGGATACGACGTTTTGCGGGAGCATCAAATGCCCGTCGCGCAATTGGTAGACCTTGGCTTTGGAGGTTGCCGTATGGCAGTGGCTGTGAAGGCCAGCAGTGGATATCAGCGTGCGACGGATCTTCCTCCTCATTGCCGAGTGGCAAGCAAATTTACCCGCTGTGCACGCGACCATTTCGATGCCATCGATTTGCCTGTGGAACTTGTCCACCTCACTGGTTCGGTGGAGCTTGGTCCGATCACCGGGATCGCTGAGGCGATTGTTGATTTGGTGGCTACGGGCAGGACGCTCCGCGATAACGGTTTAGTGGCAATCGAAGATCTTTTCCTCACCACGGCTCGTTTGGTGGGCCACCCCCTGTCATTGCGCCTTGATCAAGGTGATCTGCGCCAGATCGTTGAAGCGATGCGCTCTACAACACAAGAGTCCAAGGTGATCAGCTGATGGCTGGTTCGGATTTTCAGCGAGTCAAGCGTCTTGGTCGTTATTTGGGCCGAGACCGACGACGACTCACGCTCACGTTGGTGCTGCTCATTCCGGTGGCTCTTGCCGGCGCGATTCAGCCGCTTTTGGTTGGGCAGGCGATTGCTGTTCTGCGGCGAGTCGGGGGGGCCGCCAACGAATCGGTGATTCCTCTTTTTCAGGGTCTCGACAGCACGGTTGCGATCCGACTGATCATTCTGATGTTGTTGGGCTCGGTTCTGGTTCGCCTGGCTCTTCAGGGAGTTCAGTCTTTCAATATCCAAGCCGTAGGCCAGCGGCTCACCGCTCGAATCCGCAAGGATTTATTTGCCCATGCGATGAGTTTGTCTCTGCGGTTTCATGACCGCATGCCTGTGGGCAAGCTGCTCACTCGCCTTACTAGCGATGTAGATGCATTGGCTGAGGTGTTCGGGAGCGGTGCCGTTGGTGTGCTCGGTGATCTCGTCAGTTTGTTGGTCATTGCGGTTTCGATGCTGCTGATCGAGTGGCGTTTGGGTTTGTTGTTGCTGGTGACCCAATTGCCTGTCTCCTTCGTGATTGTTTGGCTTCAGAGGCGCTATCGCAAGGCCAACTATCGAGTGAGAGAGGAGCTTTCTCAACTCAATGCTGATTTTCAGGAGAACCTCCAAGGCCTCGAGGTTGTCCAGATGTTTCGCCGTGAAGCTGTCAATGGAGATCGGTTTCAGAGAACCGGTTTGGCGTATCGAAGTGCGGTCAATGGCACGATTTTTTTTGACAGCAGCATCTCTGCTTTTTTGGAGTGGGTGTCATTAGGCGCCGTTGCCCTAGTTCTTGCTCTCGGTGGATGGATGGTGACATCAGGAGCGATGGGCCTTGGCACGCTCACAACGTTCATCCTCTATTCACAGCGCCTGTTTGACCCCCTGCGCCAAATGGCTGAGCGGTTCACACAGATCCAGGGAGGGCTCACCGCCGTGGAACGGATTGGAGAGCTCCTGGAGGAGCCTCTCGAGATTGTTGACCATGGCGCTGCCATGGGTTCAACATTCGGCTCTACAAGTGATACTTCTGTTGGTTCCACTCTCCTCCAGAACGCTTCATCTTCACAAGCTCGCGGTGAAGTGATCTTTGAAAACGTGGACTTTGCCTATCGCAAAGACGAGCCGATCCTGCGCGATCTCAGTTTCCGGATTGCGCCTGGTGAGCACGTTGCGCTTGTTGGACCCACTGGATCTGGCAAGACCACGGTGATCCGTCTCCTGTGCCGTTTGTATGAGCCTCAGGCTGGACGAATTCTTCTGGATGGCCAAGATATCCGTAGCTTGCCTTTGCAAGAGCTGCGTCGTCAGCTGGGTGTGGTTCTTCAAGACACTTTTCTGTTTAGTGGAACGGTCGCCGACAACTTGCGTTTGGATCGGCCCCTCGATGATCAGAAACTGCAGGGGGTTTGCCGTGATCTCGGCCTTGATCCCCTGCTCGGTCGATTGCCTGAAGGCTTGGACACCGAATTGAGAGAGCGGGGTGGGAATCTCAGCTCTGGGGAAAGACAGCTGCTAGCAGTGGCCAGGGTGGCGATTCGCAACCCAACGGTCCTGGTGATGGATGAAGCGACTGCGTTTATGGATCCGTCTACGGAAGCCACCTTGCAGCGGGATTTAGATCGTCTCCTCAACCGCCGCACGGCAGTGGTGATTGCCCACCGGCTTGCCACTGTTGAGGCTGCTGATCGGATTTTGGTGCTTCGGCGAGGGAGCCTGATCGAGCAGGGCACTCATCTTCAGTTGCGAGCCAGTGGCGGTTTGTACGCAGAACTTGCCGATCTTCAGGAACGAGGACTCGCCAGGCTTTGATCGATGAGCCAGTCATGGATGGTTTGTGCCAGTAGGTCGGGATGGCTCTGCATGGCCAGATGTCCGCACTGTTTGAGTTCTTTTAGGCAGTGATTGCTGCTGTATTCGGCAAGGTGTTGCACGTAGCCGGGTTCCATCACGCGGTCTTGTTCACCGCTAATCCATAGGTTTTTGGTCTCCAAATCTGCCACCAGGTTTGGAATCTGTTTAACAGCTCCTCGAGTCGTGCTGTTCACCAGCAAACCCAGTGCCGCGCTTTGCTCCGCTTGAAATGGCCCCAACTTGCCGATGGGCCCTGGAAGTGCGCTGGGACGGAGCTTCAGAATCAACTGCCCTCCAAACCTGAGACGTCGAAACGGTCTGGGTTGGTAGATCCCACCTCCGGCCGCCAACATCACAAGGCCCGAGAGAGGCTGATCCCACTGCCGACGCAGATAGGTTTCTGCATGCAAGGCAATGCTTCCTCCCAGCGAGTGCCCCATCAGCACCACGTGGCGACCCTTGGCTTGAGCCTGAATGTGCTCTGCGAGCCATTTGCCGTAGGACGCCAAGGTTGGTCGAAGGTGGGGAGGGCGAGACTCCAGTCCAAATCCTGGTAAATCAGGACACCACAAAGGGATAGGGCTTCCTAAGCGTGTCCAGCTTTCTTCAAATGGTGCCCAGACCTTGCGGCTGAGCATCCAACCATGTATGGCGATCAGCAGCAGATCAGAGGTCATCGGTGCGTCAGGATTAAGGCATCGTTGCAGGACAGGGTGACTAGTACTCCCTTTCTTACCAAAGAGATTTTGGTGCATTCCTACGGGAAAGAGGCTCGGATCTGTGAAACGCCCAATACCAAGCTAAGCCTGGTATTCAGCCAGTCTCGTCCAATGGATTTAGTCGAGCTGGAACAGCTCCTAGAGGCGGTCGGGTGGAGTCGCAGACCAGTTCGGCGCGTTCGCAAGGCCCTCGACAACAGCTTGCTCAGGGTGGGGTTATGGCGCCATGACCCACGCATTCCACGCCTTGTGGGTTTCGCACGCTGCACTGGAGATGGTGTTCTTGAAGCCACCGTTTGGGATGTGGCCGTTCACCCCCTGTATCAGGGTTCTGGGCTTGGTCGTCAGTTGATGGATTACATCCTCGATGCTCTGAAAGAGATGGGAACGGAGCGCGCCACGCTGTTCGCCGATCCCGGGGTGCTGCCCTTCTATGACCGTCTGGGCTGGGAATTAGAGCCCAATGGTCACCGTTGTGGCTTTTGGTATTCCAATTGAATTGTTGAAAAGGGCTTTCCGTAGTAATCCGCTGCCAACCGTGCTGGAGATTCCCCACGTCGCCAGCGATGCCGCAACCAGGCATTTTCAAGGCTCCGGCGCAGCACGCCCCCCCGCTCCCAGCGACGGCCATCGGTGGTGATCGCCAGACCAAGGGGACGCAAGCGTGTGAGTTGGCTGAGTCGCTGCACGAACTCAAGATCCTCCATTAACGGCAAGGGTGCGTAGCCACCACTGCACTCATATAGAGAGCTATGGAGCAGGAGTCCCTGATCTCCGTAGGGTTGTTGGCACCAGCGACTCCGAACAGTGATCACCCCTTCCAGTAGGCGTCGGGCTGGAGTGCTGGGGTGAATGCGCAAGTCAAAAAACCATGCGAATCGTTGCGCATCGGGATGCTGAATCTGACGTAACACGCTGCTTCCCCAGTGGCTTGGCAGACGACTATCGGCATGGAGAAAAAGGAGCCATTTGCCTTGGTTTTGCTGGATGGTGTACTGGGCACCTGCAGCCAGTTGCTTGCCCCGCCCAGCTGGATGCTCCGTGATGAAGCGTCCACCAGCGAGAGCGCTAATGCGATGGCTGTGATCGTTACTCCCACCATCAACAACCGTGATCTCGATCGGAAGAGGCCAGCGCTGTAGGTCAGCGATGAGAAGCGGAAGACGCTTCGCCTCATTGAGGCAGGGAATCACCACGCTGAGCATGAGGGTGTCAGCGCTCATCCCTGCCATGAACTGAGATCAGCAAGACAATCAATGTCGTTTTTCATTCTGAGCTGATAAGGGGTGAAACCCATCCCCCGAGCGCGAGCGCAAGTGATGTCAAACACCTTGTTGCTTCCCCATGGCACGGCCGCAAAAAGTGCATCGAGCTGTTGCTGCGTTAGAGCAGCTCCCAGCCCCAGCAACCAATACCCACCGTCTGCGGAGGGGCCAAGCACCAAGGGTTGGTTTTGGAGCTTTTGGACCGCATGGCGCAGATCGCTTTGGCAAAGATCTGCAAGATCAGTTCCGATCACGATCACAGGCTTGTTGTGCTGCCTGAAGCGCGCGCAATGAATCTGTCGGAGCATGCGAGCCCCAAGCGATCCCCTCCCCTGATCCACGAGGGTGCACGGCGGTAAGGAGAGCAGAGAGCGTTGGGCTGATCGCAGACTCACGCCGCTCATCGCTACCTGAACATCAACGTCCCCCTGCTTGTTGAGTTCTTCAGCAACAGCAAAGGTATGGGCGGTAAGGCGTTGCTGAACGATGGCCGCCTGCTCGCATCCGATGTCGACGGCCAGGCGACGCTTGCAGCGACCGCTAGCTGGCCAGCGAGCCATCACAACGAGTGTTGGGATGGGGGATTGACTCATCTTTTGCGTGGTAGCTCCTCTGGTGTTACGTCCAGGGTTTGCTGTTCCCCAGCTCGTTCCACAATCAGCGGCATGACCAGACCCACCTGTCCACGGTCAACGGCCAGCTGTACTTCCGAGGGGTCGTTGACGGCGGAGCCATTCACGTTGCGGATCAAATCACAAGGCTGAATGCCACCCTTGGCTGCGGGGCTGTCGTCCACTACTTCAATCACGAGCACGCCGTTGAGCTCGGGCACGGTGCAAAGGTTGCTCGTGGCGTTGATTTCCTTGGCTAACTGGGGGGTCAGACTCTGCAGTCGTACACCGATAAAGGGGTGGGAGGCCTGCCCAGTGCTGATGATTTGTTGGGCAATGCGCTTGGCCAAGTTGATCGGGATGGCAAAACTCAGCCCTGCGCCAGGTGCTTGGCGAATCGCTGTGTTGATGCCGATCACTTGCCCGGCCGCGTTAATGAGGGGACCACCGCTGTTGCCCGGATTCACAGCAGCATCTGTTTGGATGTAGGGGACACGCTGGCCTTCTCCTACGGCATTGGTCCGATCCACAGCACTGATGATGCCCGCTGTGACGGTGTTGTTGAGCCCGAGTGGATTGCCGATCGCGATGGCCCATTCACCGGGTTTCAGGTCGTTTGAGTTTCCAAGGGGTGCGACTGGTAACTTTTCAGCCACCACTCGCACCACCGCCACATCCGTCAAGGGGTCGCCGCCAAGAACGCGTCCACTGAAGCTGCGACCGTCAGGCAACGTGACGGCCACTTTGTCAGCGCCTTCCACCACATGCGCATTCGTGAAAATCAGCCCGTCAGAGCGTGTGATGAATCCAGAACCTTGACCGGCTTGTTTTTGGGTGGTTGGTCCACCTCCAAACAGGTTTCCCAGTGGATTGGATACCCGTTTCACGGTGTCGATGCGTACGACCGACGGACCAACCCTTTCAACGGCTTGCACGATCACGTTGCGGCCGGGTTGTAGAGGTGCCGAACGAGGCCCATCACTCACTTCGGGCTGGGTTGCGGGCGCCTTCGCTTCTGGCTCTAAGCCAAGACGTTGACGCAACGACGATCCGCACCCTCCCATGGTCAAGCTGAGTATTCCGATCCCGATCCAGGGCAGGGATCGTGCCAGGGTGCGGGAGACGGCAGCTGCCATGAACAGAAACGTGTTGAAACTGGTTTCATTAAAGACGGGCCACCCGGCATAAGGCGCGTAGATTCAGCTTTCGCAGAAGGTGGGATGTGGTGCTGACGGGCAGTGAGCTCTGGAACAAGGTGCAGCACGCTCTTCAGAGCAACCTCAGCAAGCCCACCTTTGAAACGTGGATTCGTCCTGCACGCTGTAATTCCTTCCAGGATCGGAGGCTGACCCTGCAGGCTCCCAATCGTTTTGCTAGCAATTGGCTGCGTAAGAACTACGTCAGCACCATTGCTGAAGTGGCGCAGGAGATCACCGGTCATCCGATCGAGGTGATCGTGCTTGCTCAAGACGATGAAGATGCGGCGTCTGGGTCGGCTACCGAGGCGCGGGTGTCGCCATCCGGCCGGCAGGCTTTGGCCCCAACGGCTGCTGCAGTCGCTGCCCCGCCGAGCACGGCTCCCCGGCGGCTTCCTGGCTTGAACATGCGTTATGTGTTCAATCGTTTTGTCGTTGGCCCTAACAGTCGGATGGCGCATGCGGCTGCTTTGGCAGTAGCAGAGGCCCCAGGTCGTGAATTCAATCCGCTGTTCATCTGTGGAGGTGTGGGCCTAGGCAAGACCCATCTGATGCAGGCGATCGGGCACTACCGCCTAGAAATTGATCCTGAAGCGCGCGTATTTTATGTGTCGACTGAAACGTTTACCAATGATCTGATCACTGCAATCCGCAAGGACGGGATGCAGGCTTTCCGAGACCGTTATCGGGCCGCGGATCTCATCTTGGTTGATGACATTCAATTCATCGAAGGGAAGGAATACACCCAAGAAGAGTTCTTTCATACGTTCAATGCTTTGCACGATGCAGGGCGACAGATTGTGATTGCGAGTGATAGGCCTCCTAGCCAAATTCCTCGGCTGCAGGAGCGATTAATCTCACGCTTCTCGATGGGATTAATCGCGGATATTCAGGCTCCTGATCTGGAAACTCGAATGGCGATTCTTCAGAAAAAAGCTGAGCAAGAACGCGTTGCTTTACCTCGCGACCTAATTCAATACATCTCTGGCCGCTTTACCTCCAATATTCGCGAGCTTGAGGGAGCTCTCACTCGGGCTGTTGCATTTTCATCGATCACAGGAATTCCGATGACCGTTGAATCGGTGGCCCCGATGCTTGATCCCAGTGGCCAGGGTGTTGATGTCACACCGCAGCAAGTCATTGAAAAGGTGTCTGAGGTGTTCGATGTCACGGCGGATGACATGCGCAGCAGCAGCCGGCGGCGGGCGGTGAGTCAGGCTCGTCAGGTGGGTATGTTCTTGATGCGGCAAGGCACAGACTTGAGCTTGCCAAGGATTGGCGACACCTTCGGAGGTAAGGATCACACCACCGTGATTTATGCCGTTGAACAAATAGAAAAGAAGTTGGCTACTGATCCGCACTTAGCGAGTCAGGTGCAACGGGTGAAGGATCTCTTGCAAATCGACTCTCGCCGTCGTCGCTAGGCGTTACTAAGCATCACTGCCTTTCCAACCTGCTAGGTGGGATGCCGCTGATGAGCGAGCCAGCCTGCGTGCTGCAGGTAGGGCTGGATCCAATTGTTTTGAGCTAAACGGAGGCATGGGCCTAGTTCGCAACCAGAGGCCCCAACGGAACTCGTGATAAGGAATCAAGGGCTGTGGCTTGATCACTCCCTCCTGCTTCAGTTTCCAAACCAGGCTGCGGTAAGGATCGTCCTGGAGGCCAAGCAATGTGGCGGGTAGATCTTTTGCTGGCCATGGGCCATTGCCTCTTCCGTCTTGAAGATAGAGCCACCCCTTGTTGTGTAAGGACTGGAGTGCTTCTTCCCTGGTGCCAGTGGTTAGGTCATCGATCACGTAGCCGTAAGTCGTGATCGTTGGAACCATTTCGAGCAAGGCTCGGAGGCGGTGATGTCGATCCACCATCCAAAGGTGTCCAAGCTGATTGCGTACTAAGGGCACTGGCTTGCGATTGAGATACCGGCGACGTTCTTCGGAACTTTCCTCACGGAAATCGCGTTGCCGGTTCCATACCTCAGCCATCCCTACACACATCTGTGTGGGTTGAAGGTCAGCAACGGCCACCTCAAAAAGCTTGAAACCTTTGGTGTGATCGGGTATTGGGGCGTATTCAGGAAGATGCAGAGGGCAGATCTCAACGCTGCATCCATCCACTATGCCGAGGTTGGGTTGTGAATTGACTCGTTAATCACTCCTGAACTGACTCAGCTCTGATTGTTGGTGTGTTCGTGTACCGAAGCCTGCGGGCAAAATGTGAGAAAACAGTGCACTCCATGGAGCAAAGCTTTGATCTTGTGGTTCTCGGGGCTGGGTCTGGAGGTCTAGCCGCTGCCAAACGTGCTGCCCGTTATGGAGCCAAGGTGGCGATTGTGGAGGGAGATCGCGTTGGAGGTACCTGTGTCATTCGTGGTTGTGTGCCGAAAAAGCTGCTGGTGTACGGCTCTCTTCTTTCCGAACAACTCGAGGGTGCGTCCAGTTACGGAGTGAGTGTTGCGGGGGCAACGTTTGATACGTCTGTGCTTTTGCGCAATGTTCGTCACGAGGTGGATCGCCTCAATGCACTTCACATCGAGTTTTTGGCCAAAGCGGGAGTGGAACTGATCACAGGTTGGGGGCGTTTTCTTGATCCGCATCGCATTGGTGTTTCTAAGGCGCGCGCGGGCCAAATCGATCAGGTGCTGCAGGCCAAGCGGGTCATGATTGCAGTGGGTGGGCGCCCCTTTCGGCCGGACGTTCCAGGGGCTGAGCTTGCTTGGGTCAGCGATGACATGTTTTTGCAACAGCGTTTCCCGAACCAGGTCGTGGTGGTGGGAGCTGGATTCATCGCTTGTGAGTTTGCTGGCATCCTGCGAGGTCTTGGTGTTGCGGTGACCCAATTGGTGCGTGGCAAACAGCTTTTGAGAGGTTTTGACAGCGAACTTTCAGGGGTTGTGCAGGAGGGCATGCAGAACAAGGGCATCGACCTGCGCTTTGGACAAGGCCTTGCTGCGATTGAGGGGCAATTAAACGATTTAACTGTTGTGACCAAGAGCGGGGATCGGCTGCCCTGCGGCGGGGTCCTGTTGGCGACGGGACGTCAACCATTTCTTTCCGGCCTTGGTCTCGAAGCTGCTGGCGTGGCGGTAGAGGGGAATCGGATCCCAGTTGATGCAGATCAAGTCACCAATCTTCCCCATGTTTTTGCGGTTGGAGATGCGACTGATCGCATTTGCTTGACCCCCGTCGCTGTGGATGAGGGACGTGCTTTTGCAGACAGTGTGTTTGGAAGCACTCCTCGTCAGGTGAATCACAACTTGGTGGCAAGTGCTGTGTTCAGTCAGCCGGAGCTAGCCACAGTGGGCTTATCGGAGGAGGAGGCGATCGCCAAGCTGGGTGCGGATCAGGTTGTGGTTCATCGCGCGCGGTTTCGCTCAATGGCTCAGGCCTTACCTAAACATGGTCCCCGTTGCTTGTTGAAGCTGGTCTTGGAGGTGAGCAGCGGAAAGGTGCTCGGATGTCACATGGTTGGCGAGCATGCGGCAGAAATTATCCAAATGGCTGCTATCGCCGTGGGGATGGGGGCAACCAAGGCCGATTTTGATCGCACGATGGCCTTGCATCCCACTGTTTCAGAAGAGTTTGTGACGATGGCCTGATCCTTTCAGCCCTTTTTTAGGGTCAGGTCATGCGCTGGCTGAGAGTGTCAGCTAACCGCAGGGCTAAGGCGATGGTGGTCAGACCCGGCCCCACACTTGGACAGCTAGGAAACACGCTTGAGTCGGCGATATAAAGATTGTCGAGTTCATGGCACTTACCTGATGGGTCGACCACAGACGCAGCTGGATCTGTGCCCATACAACAGGTGCCGGATGCATAGCCCACAACGCTTAAGGGTGCTTCGCCTCGGGGATGGGTCGGTGCTGGATTGACGACCCGAGTTAGTGGGTCTGCTTCGATGGCCTTGAGAGTGTCAAGCCAGCGGTAGACCAGTCGATCATGGGCTTCGCGATTGTTATGGATGTAGTTGATGCGGATCTGATCGTTATTTAGCCACACCTTGTTGTGGGTGTCGGGCAAGACTTCAGACATAGCCCACCAAGCCACCGATCGGGACGCCAGTCGTTCCAGTCCAAAATCAGGAATCATTTTGGTAACAAGGGACAGCACTGGCGGTGACTCTGCAAATAGGGCGTCCTGCAAGACGCCTCCTGCGGCTTGAATGTGGCCCAGCGGGAACGAGACGTTTTTGTCTCCCCAGTAGTAGTCATTGATTCCAAGCGATCGCGCATAGCGTCCATCGTTCCGTTCGGTCGCGAGTTGCAGGATGGAGGTGAGTTGCAGATTCATCAGGTTGCGACCGACTTGATCTGACCCGTTACTGAGGCCGCGGGGGTGATGGCTTGAATTCGATCGCAGCAGAATTGCCGGGGAATTGATGGCTCCTGCGGCCAGCACGATGAGATCCGCCTTGAACAGCCATGTTTCTCCGGCTACATCAACTTCCACCCCCTTAACGCAGTTGCCGAGCGGATTTAAGTGCAAACGCTTCACCGTGGCTTGCGTTCGGATTTCAAGTTTGGAAGGATCGGCATTGTCGATGCCGTACAGCTGGGAATCTCCACTTGGATCGTCCTGGCTGTTGGACCAGCTCAGCGGTAAGTCATAGGGCTGACATCCCTGGCGTTTGAGCGCTTCTCGCAGGGGCTCAAGAAAGGGAACCAGTGGTTTTGGCTCATGCTCAAAAGGGGAAGAGCGAGTGGGTTCAGTGGGGTCGACTCCTGAGCGACCGTGCACGCGGTATAGCTTTTCAGCTGCTGAGTAATAAGGAGAGAGCTGGTTGTAGTTGATGGGCCAGGACGGTGAAATCCCCTCTTGCAGTGGGACTTCATCAAAATCTTTTTCGCGCATGCGTTCCAGCACTGCACCCCAGATTTTTGTGTTGCCGCCGAGGGAATAGGTGGTTTGTGGTGCGAAGGGATCACCGTCAGGGCCAAACCAGCGCTCATTCCTTGGGTGATAACGATCTTTCCGAAACAGATCCACATCTGCAACATTTTGATCTTCGAGAGCCATGGCTTCTCCTCGCTCGAGCATGAGTACGGAGTGACCCTTTCGGCTCAGGGCACCGGCAAGGGTTCCACCCCCGGCACCACTGCCGATGATGATGACGTCGTAATGGCGGTCGTCGATGATCATGGTTGAAAGATTGAGGGCAGATCAGATCTGAAAACTCGGATAGATCAGGTCGTGCGTTGCCAGACGTAGATCAAAAGGTAAAGAATGATCCAAATAACATCAACAAAATGCCAAAAAAGGCTTACTGAGGTGACACCCATATCCCCTTTTTCATAATTATTTGCCCTGAAGGATCGAAGCAACATCAATGCCATTAACAGAATTCCTGTGATGACATGCAGGCCGTGGAATCCCGTTAGTAGAAAGAATGTACCGCCAAAGACTCCACTGCTAAGGCCGAATTCAAGTTCGGACCATTCAATATATTGTCCATACACGAAGTAAGCTCCCATCGCCATCGTGAGGAGCCATAAAGCTCGAAAGCCCCAAAGGTTTTTCTGATGTAAATAGCGCTCTGCAAAATAGGCTACAAAACTTGAACTTACCAGCACGATTGTGTTGATCAAAGGCATGCGTGTTTCTAGCCCCTCGACGCCTTCAGGAAGCCACTCTGGGGCGGTGGTTTTTAGAAGCGCAAAGCCAATAAAGAAGGCTAGAAAAATGATACTTTCTGAACACAGGAAGATGATGAAACCTGTGAGGTTGTGCCCATCGTGTTTGATGTGACCGGGTTGATGATTGAGGGGTAAGTCGGTATTAGTTGTGGTCATTGCTTCAGGCCTCCATGGAGCGACGGACGTAGAAGTTTTGGTCTTCGACTAAGGGTTTGCCCAAGCCATAGCCGTAGGGCTCGCTGATAACGGTGGGAACATCATCTTCGAAGTTTTCGGCCGGAGGCGGGGAAGGTAACAACCACTCCAAGCCAATCGCATTCCAGGGATTAGCTGGTGCTTTCGGTCCTCGGACCCAGGAGCTCACAATGTTGAGAATGAAGGGGATGGAGGCCACGCCCAGCATGAACGCCCCAATGCTTGCAATCACATTCCAGATGGCGAATTCCGGGTCATAGGAAGCCACTCGTCTCGGCATGCCCAGCAATCCTGCCCAATGCAAGGGCAACCAGTTCAGTGTGGCGCCAATAAATGTCAATACAAAGTGAACTTTGCCGAGTCCTTCATAATACATTCGTCCCGTGAATTTAGGGAACCAGTGGTAAATTCCTGCAAAAATTCCAAAGCCAATGGTATTGAAAATTATGTAGTGGAAATGAGCGACAACGAAATAAGTATTGCCTACGTGAATGTCAATGGGTGCTGTGCCAAGCATGACCCCAGTAATGCCTCCAAAGATGAAATTTATAAGTCCACCAAGTACGAATAACATGGGTGTACTTAGCCGTATTTTTCCTCCCCATAGAGTTCCCAACCAAGCGAAGACTTTCACCCCAGTGGGAACAGCAATCAACATGGTGGTCACCATGAAAAGGTTTCGCATCCACTGTGGTGTCCCGGAATAGAACATATGGTGAACCCAAACAATGAGCCCCAAGAAAGTAATGATAAATGAAGCAAGGGCAACAAATTTGTAGCCGAAGAGGGGTTTGCGCGAATACACCGTAATCACTTCCGAAAAAATACCGAAAACGGGAAGCACCATCACATAAACCGCTGGATGTGAATAGAACCAGAAAAAGTGTTGATAGAGAACGGGATCACCGCCTCCTTCTGGAAGGAAGAAGCTCGTTCCAAAGCTGAGATCAAATAGCAGCATGATGGCGCCACCTGTTAAGGCGGGTAGTCCAATCAGTTGCAGTGTTTGAGCAGCCCATGCAGTCCATATGAAAACGGGCATGCGGAAATAGCCCATCCCAGGAGCCCGCATGCGAATGATTGTGGTAACGAAATTAACCGCTCCCATAATCGACGAAACACCGGATAAAGCGACGGCGAGGATCCATAGAAATTGACCGTTAATGAAATGGCCTAAGGGGTTCTGGATGCTCACAGGCGGATAGGACCACCATCCTGAGGACGCAGGGCCACCGGGTACAAAAAAGCTGGCCAAAAGAACGATGGCAAACACTGGCACCAACCAAAATGCTGCTGCATTCAGTTTTGGGAAGGCCATGTCGGGTGCGCCGATCATGGTTGGAATCAACAAATTGTTGAATCCATTCAGGACGGGAAACAGAAAGAGAAACAGCATGATTGTTCCATGCATGGTGTAGAGCCCGTTGTAAACAGAGGGGTCTACTAAATCGGCGGGAGGTGTAATCAATTCTCCGCGCATCACCATGGCTAATAATCCACCTATGAGAAGGAAGATCAGAGCTAGGCACATGTACTGGATGCCGATCACTTTGGCATCGGTGTTGAATGTGAAAAATCTCTTCCAGTTGTCCGGCGCTCCTGGAACCGGATGTTGTGTTTTAAGTATGCGTGGATCGTATTTGGTACTTGTCATTGGGGTCAGGCTTCGTGGGGATCGTCAGGGTTACCGGGATCGTTGACCATCGGTGGCGGTGCAGGTGGAACTGTTGCCCAACCTTTGTTTCCTTTGGAGAGCCTTTTTTGATATTGAACTGTTCCTGGACTCAAGCCAGGAACAAGTGGCCTCTCATTTGTGGATTGAAGCCAACTTGCGTAATCGTCTTTGGATTGGACGATGACATGGGTTTGATTTTCAGAGAAATAAGCTCCACTGAAATGGGCATCGCGAAGGCGATAGCGGCCTTCTCTCGTTGGGGTGATGCTGTAAGAGATGACGCTTCCCGGAATGATGTCTTGCTTGAGACGGAATGCTGGGATGTAAAAACTGTGGATCACATCTTTCGATGTGAGTAAGAAATTTGCGCGTTGATCAATTGGTAAATGTAATTCCGAACTTCGTACACCATTTGGATAAACGAATTCCCAATTCCATTGCCTTGATATTACCTCGATGGGACCTACCTCGCTTAGTCCATCGAGACTGGCAACCGTTTTTGGTGACTGATTTTCAGCGACGTCGTATTTATTTTTAGGCCCCAGCGTGTCGAGTTTTCCATTTACATCAATGGAGTAGATGGCTAGAGCCATCACGATGATGAAAGGAATGACAGTCCAGATGATTTCGAGCTTGGTGTTTCCTTCGATGGGAAGTCCATCGCTTTCATCATATTTCTCGGCACGATTCGCGATGACCGACCACAAGATGAAGCCGACACAACCATTGAATAGAAATGCTCCCATCCCCACCTCTAGGGAGAAGAGCCCATCAACATAGGGAGCTGCCGTAGAGGCAGCCACCGGGAGCCATGAAAATGACCACTGTGCAATCTGAAGACTGACAAGCAGATTCAGGCCCACAAGACTGAGCAAGATAAGTATCAACCTGAGCGATAGACCTTTCTTTGGTTTAGGAGTTGTAGATGTCATGGCAAGACTTGTCTTAGATCTGTCCCTGAAGCAAGAAGCTGATCAGCTGTGATGTGAACACCAAATTCACTCGCAAGCCAGGCCCCAAGGCTTCCATGCACGCCCATTGCCAGGAGCACTACGGCTCCGCATCCCAGATAGAGCCAGCTCACCTGGCGACCGTAATCTTTACGCCATAAAAATCGCTGAAATCCTCGCCAGATAGTCATCACCACAATGATGAGCAGCAGTGCGATCCCTCCGATCGCGTGCCACAACATCGTGTCGATCGCATTTTGTCCAATGATGCTGCGGATTCCTGGTAGCGGAACGGCCAGGAGCATTTCGTAAAAGCCAGCTGCAACGGTGAAAAAGGTGATCACGCTGCAAGCGAGAACGTTGTACCAGCCAACATCGTGAAAACCGCTTCGTGTTGCTGGTAGTGCCAGGAAACGAAAAATTCGTTTCTCTAGGGGGTAAAAGGCTCCGGCAAAATCAAAGGCAATTCCGATGGCAAAAAGGCCAATGGTGAAGTGCACCAAATTGGGATGGATCGGGATTGAGTAGGGGAGGTCATTCGCCCCAAGTTTGTCGGCGATTTCATTCACCGGCGAGAGAATCGTGCTGACGATATTCATGACAGTGCTCCACTACGGACGGCTTCCACCACAGGGACCGTATGGAGGCCATAGACCCAAACGAGTTTGTCGCCTAGGTAGACCTGGCAGAGCACTAGTACTGCCAGGATTGAATCAAAGATCAGAAATCCTGGTGGCAGCACTGTGGGGTCTTTTTGCCTTGCGACGTATCGCCAACCCGTCAGGAGGCTGAGAATCGCGGCGAGCGACCAGCCAAGAGTGCTGTGGTAATTCAAAATGTCTCTTGAAGCTCCATAAGGAGTGGCTAAGCCGGCTTCAATCTGTCCAAAGATGATGGCCACAAAGATGGCCACGGTCGCCACCAACAAGTTCCAGAAGCTCACCTCAAACAGGTTGCGCCGCCGCGTAAGCACTCCAATTAGGTCAAAGACCACCGTGATCAGTGCCATCGCAATCACGAAATGAACCACGATTGGATGGATGACATCCAGCCAGGGGAGATTCTTGTCGTTGAGCGGGGGGAGCAGCAGCCCAATCATCGGCATGCCGATCGTGCTCTTTAAGCATGGATACCTTTTGCTCCGCAGTCATCCCTCGATAACGGAAGAGAAGCAGAAGTCCTTGTTGCGCTTTATGCGCCCTCTCGTTTGAGTTGTCTCCAATAGCGAGCTGCCTGAACCGTGATGAGCACGACAACGGCTGGCAGAACAACGCAAAGCATGACGAGGCGAAATTCGTCTGACCAAGACGACAGACCTGTGCGGGGAAGAACGTTGTCAGTGATGTAAAGGACGTAAAGGCCAACCAGTAAGCCGCCCTCAAGTCTGCTGATTCGTCCTTTGGTCCAGAAGATTGGTAGGCAAGCCAGGCTGGTCAGAATCATCACAGGCATGTCGTCATGAATTAAATCCTGGCTCACAGTTAGGCCGTCTGATCCAGCAGCCAATGCGCCTCCAGCAAGGACAAGAAGAAGATTTAGAAGGCAGCTGCCAACAACGTTTCCGATAGCGAGATCCGTTCTTCCTTTCAATGCGGCGACCACTGAAGTGATCAGTTCAGGCATGGAAGTGCCAGCCGAAACAATGGTGAGACCAATGATGGGCTGAGGAACCTTGAGGATCTCGGCAACTCCGCTGGCTCCATTGACAAGCAAATTGGCGCCAAATCCGAGAACAACAATGCCGACCACGAGGCGCACCATGGCCTTGACCCAACCCTCCTTCGCTGTCTCGAGGTCAATCTCTGGTTCGGCAGGTTCCATCTCCTCTGGTTCCTCCCGTGCGGTTCGGATTTCCCAGACGGTGTTAATGACAAGACCCAGCAACAGAGCAACGCCTGATTGCCAGGTGACCCGTCCCGCAGAGGCCATCCCCCAAGCAGCAGCCGACACGGCGAGCAGAAGGGGGACATCCCTTCTCACCAAGCGGCTTTCCACTCTTAGAGGAAGAACCAGGGCGCTGCAGCCGAGCACGACCAACACATTGAAAATGTTGCTCCCCACCACGTTGCTGACGGCGAGCGCATCAGCCCCTTGCACTACCGAACTGATACTGACAAAAAATTCTGGCGCGCTCGTGCCAAGCGAAACCACTGTTAGGCCAATGACCAGCTGAGGGACGCCGAGGATGACGGCAAGAATCACCGCACCTTGTACAAATAATTCGCCCCCTCCGAATAGCAGTCCGATTCCCACCAAGAGCTCGAGGGTAGAGATCAGAAAGTCAGACATCGACTCCTTGCTTCATTGGAAACCATCTTCCCTGCTGGCCTCGACGGTTGCAAAGTGGAAGAGACTTAGCATTACCCAACTTCCAAGGAGAGACTCTGGTGCTCCTGAATTACATCAGCACCCGCAACCTCCGAGGCGATGCCTTTGGTGGGTTGACGGCAGCTGTGGTTGCCCTTCCGATGGCGTTGGCTTTTGGAGTGGCTTCTGGTGCTGGTGCGGCTGCAGGCCTCTGGGGTGCGGTGATTATTGGCCTGGTGGCGGCACTGTTTGGCGGGACATCCACGCTGATCTCTGAGCCCACTGGTCCGATGACTGTGGTGTTTACGGCGGTAATTCTCAATTTCACCAGCCAAATCCCAGACCGAGCAACAGCCCTGGCTCTGGCGTTCATGGTGGTGATGCTTGCAGGCCTTTTCCAGATTCTATTTGGGTTGTGTCGATTAGGCAGATACATCACGATGATGCCTTACACCGTGATTTCAGGCTTTATGTCTGGCATCGGTGTGATTCTGGTCATTCTTCAGTTGGCTCCATTTTTGGGTCAGAGCAGTCCAACCGGTGGTGTAATCGGGACGCTGACCAGCCTTCCTCAATTGATTTCTGGTGCACAACCACTGGAGTTTTTATTAGCGCTGATTACCCTGCTAATCCTTTGGTTTACACCTGAAAACTGGAAACGTTTTTGTCCTCCTCAGCTTCTCGCTCTAGTTGTGGGAACAATACTTTCACTCACTGCATTTGCGAATGTGGGATTGAGCCGAATTCCAGAGTTCTCGGCTGATTTTCCTAGTTTTCAGCCCCCTACCTTTTCAGCAATCACCCCAGATTTGCTTCGATTGATGGTGGTGAATGGAGCTGTGTTGGGAATGCTCGGCTGCATCGATGCTCTGCTTACTTCTGTCGTTGCAGACAGCCTGACGCGTACAGAACACGATTCTAATAAAGAACTAATTGGGCAGGGCTTAGGGAATTTGGTGTCTGGTTTGTTTGGTGGCTTGCCAGGTGCCGGCGCCACAATGGGAACGGTCGTCAATATTCAGGCGGGTGGCCGTTCTGCTCTTTCGGGAATTGTGAGAGCCATGATCTTGATGCTGGTCATTTTGGTGGCAGCACCTTTGGCTTCGCGCATTCCTTTAGCGGTGCTTGCAGGTATTGCTCTCAAGGTTGGCTTTGACATTATCGATTGGAGTTTTTTGAGGCGGGCTCATCATTTGTCGATGAAGGCGGCTTGTATTACTTATGGCGTGATTGGACTCACGGTTCTTGTTGATCTGATTTGGGCGGTCTTTATTGGTGTGTTTGTAGCCAATGTTCTAACGATTGAGCGGATGACGGCTCTTCAGTCCAAGGGAGTAAAAACGATTAGTACTACTGATGACGATGTAATTCTTCCGCCTGAAGAGCAGGACATTCTTGATAGGGCTTCCGGTCGATTATTGCTCTTCCAGCTCACCGGTCCGATGATCTTTGGTGTTGCCAAAACCATTAACCGAGAACATAACGCGATTGAGGAATGTGAGGCTGTGCTGTTTGATCTAAGCGAGGTTTCTCATCTCGGCGTAACCGCATCCCTGGCCCTTGAAAATGCAATTAAAGAAGCTATTGAAGTGGGCCGGTTGGTGTATGTGGTTGTTCTTCCTGGGGCTACGCGCAAGCGCTTAGAGAAACTCAAGCTTCTGGATCTCCTCCCAGAACATCACGTCAGTGCAAATCGCTATGAGGTGTTGTTGCATGCCGTCAATCAATTGCCTCAGCTACAGGAGCTCTCCTCTTAGATGACCTCAGATCGTCTGGTCATGCGTCGTCCGGATGACTGGCATGTCCATCTCCGAGATGGGCCCATGTTGGAAGCGGTGCTGTTTGCAACGGCCAGGGTTTTTGGAAGGGCGGTTGTGATGCCGAACTTGCGACCACCCATCACAACTGTGGAGGCTGCGCGTGGCTATCGCCACAGGATCGAGGATGCGCTGACGGACGGCGTGATGTTCACACCGTTGATGACGGCGTATCTGACTGATGATCTTGACCCCAACGAGTTGGAGCGAGGTTTTGTTGAGGGGGTGTTTGCAGCAGCGAAGCTCTACCCAGCCAATGCCACCACCAATTCAGCAGCTGGGGTAAGCGATCTGGTGTTGATTGCGCCTTTGCTGGAAAGGATGGAGGCGATCGATATGCCCTTGCTCATTCATGGAGAGGTCACCGATCCAGATGTGGATGTGTTTGATCGGGAGGCGGTTTTTATTGAACGGCATCTCATCCCTTTGCGTCAGCGTCACCCTGGATTGCGGATTGTTTTAGAGCACATCACTACAGAGCAAGCCGTGGATTACGTGGCCAAGGGAGACCAACGTTTGGCTGCCACAATCACGCCCCATCATCTGCATCTCAATCGCAATGCGATGTTTGTGGGTGGCTTGAAAAGCGATTTTTACTGTCTTCCCGTAGTCAAAAGGGAATGTCACCGTCGTGCCTTGGTGAAGGCGGCGACGAGCGGCCTTTCTTGTTTCTTCCTCGGCACAGATTCAGCCCCCCATCCCCGATCGGGTAAGGAGTCAGCCTGCGGTTGTGCCGGGATTTTCAACGCCATGCATGCCATGGAGAGCTATGCCGCTGTTTTTGAAAAGGAGGGTGCACTGGATCGCTTAGAGGCTTTTGCGAGTGAATTTGGTCCGCGCTTTTACGGCTTGCCCTTAAACACCGACACCATTGCGTTGGTGCGTCAGCCGCAGATTGTGCCCCAGCAGCTCACTCTTCCTCAAGGTGGTTTAGAAGAATTGGACTCTGGCGAGGCGCCTGTTTTCTTTCATGCCGGTGAGTCTCTGGCTTGGTCTGTCGACTTGATGGGTCGGCGTTAAGGGATCTGCATCAGGTTTGACTTCCCTGAAGCCCCTCGACCTGTCTCTTTGACTGAGTATGGGGGTTGAAGACCTTCAAGTTGCTTGCTGCTTCCGCGATTGGATGTATCCGTCGGGTCTTCATCACACTCAGAAAATGGTTGAGATTGCTTTGAAGTAATGGGTAAGAGCCTCGTCTGTCTTCTGCTTTTAAAACTGGAATGTGTGAGCTGTTTAGTCCACGTCTTCACTGATGGGGGCGGGGGGACTTGAACCCCCACAGACATTTCTGCCCAAACGATTTTAAGTCGCGTGCGTCTACCGATTCCGCCACGCCCCCGCGTGCCATAGAGGCTCGCTTCGACATCTTAGATTCACCCCAAACAGGTCGTCTTCTGTGTCCATCGATAATCTCTTGTCTTCGGTCTCCTCAGACACGCTGCTTGTGATCGGTGGCTATGCGGCTTTGGGTGGCCTCTACCTAGTCGTGATGCCACTTGCACTCTTCTTTTGGATGAATCGGCGCTGGCACGTCATGGGGAAGTTTGAGCGCTTTTCTGTGTACGGTCTTGTTTTCTTCTTCTTCCCAGGAATGATTGTGTTCGCACCATTCCTTAATCTCCGCCTCAGCGGTCAAGGGGAGGTTTAGTCCTTGACGCGTGCCGGTGTTCTCAAACTTGGTCTAGGTCTCTTACTTGCTGGGGGTGTTGGGTTTTGGCTGTTTAAGGCCGCTGGGTTTGAGGGGTTTTCAGCAGGAATCGCGGCTGAGGCCGTGTTGGTTGTGATTGTTGTGGGCTGGACAGGCTCCTACCTCTTCAGGGTGGTGACGGGGCAGATGACGTACATGCAGCAGCGACGCCGCTACCGAAAGGAGTACGACCAACTCACAACCGATCAGCTTCAGGCTCGTTTTGATGCCTTAACTCCAGACGAGCAGCAAGCCCTGCTCGCATCTCTCAATTTGGATGAGTCTGAATCGGAACAGACCACAGAACCGTAGGCTCCGTTAATCAGACCCTCTGCTTTCTGTGACGGATCAACTTTCCAGGATTGAAGCGGTTTTCTCCAGAACGGCTCAGGAACAACGCATGGCATTGATGCCATTTCTGATGGCAGGGGATCCAGATTTGAGCACAACCGCTGAAGTGCTCCTGAGCCTTCAAGCCAATGGTGCTGACATTGTGGAGCTTGGCATCCCCTACACGGATCCATTGGCTGATGGTCCTGTGATTCAGGCTGCTGCCTTTCGGGCCCTGGCGCAAAAGACCACGCCCGCGAAAGTGATCGAGATGTTGGCTGATTTGAAAGATCAGCTCAGCATGCCTGTGATTCTGTTTACCTACACCAACCCGCTGCTTAATCGAGGACCGGAGCGCTTCTTTGCGGAAGCGGCTGCTGCTGGTGCTGCAGGTTTAGTGGTACCTGATCTTCCTTTAGAGGAAGCAGAGAGATTGTCTCCTTTGGCTGCGACGTTTGGATTGGATTTAGTCTTACTAGTTGCACCAACAACACCACAAAAGCGGATGCAGCGGATTGCTGAATCAAGTCGTGGTTTCACTTATTTGGTGAGTGTGACCGGTGTGACTGGAGAGCGCGTCAAGCTCCAGGATCGCGTTGCTACTTTGGTGAGCGATTTAAAGGCTTGTAACAGCCGTCCTGTGGCTGTTGGATTTGGGATTTCTGGCCCCGACCAGGTTTTGCAAGTGAAACAGTGGGGCGCTGATGGTGCCATTGTTGGAAGTGCTTTGGTAAAACGAATCGCCGCTGCATCGCCAGGGAATGCCGCACTGGAAGCTGGGGAGTTTTGCCGGCAACTTAGGGATGCTGCTGGATGATCTGTCTCGCTGATCGATGCCTTTGTTGCAATGGCGTTAAGTAGGTTATGGCTTAACCCAATGGTCAATAACGATTCAATCAATATATGTAGTTTGTGCACCTATAAGATGCCATTCTATCGTCAACAAAATACTTAAAAAGGGGGGACGGACCAGTGGCACGTTTTGTTCTTTGGGGAACATATTGCGAGGGCGCACTTCAAAAACGTGAGCCTTTTCGAGATGAGCATCTTGCTGGACTGCGAGCGCTCAAAGAACAGGGAACATTAATCACTCTGGGCCCTACAGAAGGAAGCACGCATGTGTTTGCAATTTTTGAATCAGACAGCAAATCAAGCGTTTGTGCCCTTCTTGAGCAAGACGTGTATTGGCGTGAGGGGATCTGGACTCAGCTGGATGTTTATCCCTGGGTCCAGGCCTTTTGAGCTTGTTGCCAAACCCATTCGCCCACAATCACATCCCCACCCTCTCCGAGGGCATCGGCGTAACCACTCATTTGTCCGATTCCTGCTCGAGCGACTTGAGCGATGGCCTCACTGCTATCGAGTCCACGCTTTGTTAATGCTTTGATCTTGAGGGTGCGTCCTCGACGAATAATGTTTTCGCCATTGGGGTGGCAGCTCGCGCAATTGTTTTGAAACAACGAGGCTCCCGACTCAACGGCAAGTGCAGTTGATGGGCAGAAGAGCATTACGGCAAGCAGGATGGCTGAGAGAAGTCGACTCATGCTCACTGAGGGTGGTAGAGCAATAGTTTGCTTCCTTGTTCGGCGGCGTGCTGATGCCTGTCTCGATTGTTGGCAGGATTAGAGAATTGATGGACGTTCCCATTGGCCGAAAAGGATCTTCAGCGATTCCTGCAGAAGGTGAATCATCTGAATGGCTTGATTCAGTCTCTTCACGAGCACCCTGAGCGACGTGAGCAGCTCGCCGCTTGTGACGATCACAACTCAGTTGTGCAACTTGCCCGTTCCTGGGGGTTTGAGATCGCTCGACGATGGGGGGATGGAGAGGGGGCAGCCATTGATAGACCTTCTACCAACTTGTTCTATGGGCCGGATTTAGATCCTGGAGAGGAGCAAGAGCGGATGCTTTGCCAAGGTCCTGATTGGCGGTTGATGCGGATCGAGTCATGCGCGTCTTCCAGTCCCGAAGGGTCCTGGTACGACCAGGCTGAAAACGAGTGGCTGACTCTGATGCGTGGCAGTGCCACATTGCAATTTAAGGATCCCGATGTATGGGTCGATCTCAGCGTGGGTGATCAGCTCTTGATTCCAGCCCATCGTCGCCACCGCCTGGTGAGGACAGATCCGCATCCTGGGACGCTATGGCTCGCTCTGTATTGGACTGTGAACTCCATTCCTCCTGTCTTGCAGCTGAATCAAGAGGGCTTGAATGTTTAACGAGCCAGTAGGAGCCTGCAAGGGCAATCGAAGCGATACCGAGCCCAATGAGAAGTTGCGGTTTGTTTTCAGACCCTGCAGGTAAAACAATCACTTTTCGGGCAACAGCCGTTAGAGCTGTTACCAGAACGAGTTCAATCTGGATGACATGTTTTCTGAGGTAACTGGTGACGTTCTGAAGGACTTCTAGGGCAATCAGGACGGTTAGAAGATCTCCAAGAATTTTGATCAGTCCATCGCCTAGCCAATAGGAATTGCGATCGGTGTAAATCAGCGCAAGGCTGACGCGAATGGTGAGTTGGATGAGGGCCGCCACAATCACCACAGCTGTGATGACTGTGAGCAGCTTGGCGACTTGTTGCTCTGCAGAGTCAACGAGCAGCAAGAAGGATCGACGCTTGCGACGGGCCTGAGGCACAGCTGATCAGTTGGTGAATGGGTTGTAGTAAGGCTTGGCAGGAGTTGTACCTGCTGGGTTTTCGATCTTGGTATTGCAGGTGATCGAACCGTCGTCACCCGTCACGCAATCAGTTGGCACCACAGTGCTGCCAGGCCCTGAACGGCTATTGGGTCCAAGTAACCATGTTTCTGTTTGAGCCTGCGCGATCTGGGGCGCAACAAGACAGAGACCAGCACCAGCCAAGAGTCCGACGCTGAAGACGAGGGAAGCGGATAAACGCAAGGCAGCAAAGCATCTAATGCCACTTTGCCTGTGATTGCGTTCAGTTGCCGCGATCGTCCCGGATTTCGCGCAGAAGGAGATCGAGTTGGCCAAACGGATCCGTGTCTGTCGTTAAGTCTCCTGCTGAGGCGCTGGCATGGGCTGGGGCATTGTTGATCCAATCTGCTTCGATGCTGCAGAGCTTCGCAGCGAGACGGGGTAGTCCTCCGAGGCGATGCTCTCGTTCAAGAACTTCCATCAGAGCGGGCATGCGAGTTGATGTCGCTCGGAGGCTACGGCGAAGATCGGCTTGGGTTCGACCTTGCTGTTTCAGCCAATCCTTCAGAACAAGGGCCAGTTCTTCTTCAACGTCGGGAGACCAGGGATTCATGAGCATCCGAGCGGGAACCATCGATTCAGTCTGCGTTGTGCCCTCAGACGGATTTCTGGTGTGATGTGTTGGCTGCATAAACCGATCACAGCTGTCAATGCAACAAGGTCATCGCTAAATCCCGCGATGGGAAGAAAGTCGGGAATGAGATCGGTGGGTATGAGCAGGTAAGTGAGCGCTGCCAGCATGGTGAGTCTGGCCTGAGGCGGAGTGCCCCGATCCAGTACCACTTCAAGGGCTTCAAGGGCTGGAGCTGCAATCGTTCTTCCAGCACGCCTGAGTAATCGTTGAAACACTCCCTCATCAATGACGGAGCTATCGATTACATCAGCTTCAAAAACGGAATCGGTGCAAGAAGAGGCATCAGACATGAACGATGCAGCATTGGGCCGTCAAGGTAAATCCACTATCACCTAATTCGCTGGATTCTTAGTAGGCGGTTTCCACTAAGCCCTGTTGGATGCTGGTTTTACGCAGTTTTCGTAATGCCCTTTGCACCACCTGGCGGCAATATTCTCTGCTGCAATTCATCTGTCGGGCAACTTCGGCAAGGGTGCGCCACTCGTGGCTTCCATCAAGCCCAAATCTCAGCATGACGATGGTTCTCTCTTTTGGAGTCAGGTTCGAATTGTCGAGCAGTTTCCAGGCGGAGTCTGTGCGCTCAGCGATTTCAGCCCGCTCCATCGGTGGGATTTCGTCGCTTGGCAGCACATCCACCAGTTCGGATGGATCGGATTTCGACTTCACCACACCCTGAAGGCTCACCGTGACACTGCGAAGTTCACAGCCCAACAAGTCCTCGACTTCGCTGATCGGCAACTTCATGGTTTCGGCCAATTGTTCCGCTGATGGAGCAAGCCCATTGCTTTGCATAAGGCGCGCTTTGGCAGCGCGTAGTTTCGTCAGTTTTTCATTGACATTTACAGGAATGCGAATCGTTCTACTTTGCGTAGAAAGGGCTCGGTTCAAGCCTTGACGAATCCACCAATAGGCATAAGTAGAAAAACGATGGCCTCTAGTGGGATCGTATTTTTCAACAGCCCTGGTCAGTCCGAGTGTGCCCTCTTGGATGAGGTCTAAAAGATCTAGGCCCTTGCCTTGGTAGCGCTTCGCAAGATTGACAACCAACCTTAAATTGGCCGTAATCATTTGATTTTTCGCCTTTTCTCCGCGCTTAATTGTGCGCTTCTCTTCGTCGTTATAAACGCACGCATCTCCTTCGCCACCTGCCATCGTGCAGCGCTCAGTGAGAGCCGCCATAGCCTGCACCTTGCGGCCCAGGGTTAATTCCTGTTCAGGCGTCAACAGTTGATGCCGACCGATTTCGCCGAGAAAAGCACTCAGAGAACTCACCATCTGTGACTCCTGGTTTTCTTGAACTTAGGGCGAAAGTCTTTCTATCCAGATTGCGTAATAAAGACTGCGGAATTTATATTTATACCTTAATTCATGTTTTTATCGTTATTCATTATTGCTCCATGATTTCTTTTTGTTGCGCGTTGGCTAGAGCTCTGCAGGTGCGCCTGACCCCAGCGCGAGTGGCAAGCCAGCAGCTACGGTCGCCACACTGAATCATTTGTTATGCCGCTGGCCACTTTGCTCACACCAGAAATCGCCAAAAGCGCTGGTGTGGCCTATGTGCACTACCTAAGTTTCATGCTTTGTTTTGCCGCTCTCGTGGTGGAGCGACGCTTATTGCGTCCAGATCCCGATCGTCGGGCAGCCACGGCCATGGTGATCACCGACATCATTTACGGGATCGCCGCTTTGGCACTTCTGGTTAGTGGCATTTTTCGTGTCCTGTATTTCGGCCAAGGCAGCGAGTTCTACACGACGAATCCCTTGTTTTGGTGGAAGGTTGGTCTCTACCTATCGGTGGGTGCTTTGTCGTTGTATCCCACAGTCACTTACATCCTTTGGGCGATTCCTTTGCGTAAGGGAGAGCTCCCCAAGGTGTCTGAGGCGCTAGCCACTCGTCTGGGCTGGATTGTCAACATTGAGTTGGCGGGTTTTGCCCTCGTGCCCCTGTTGGCAACACTGATGGCTCGAGGTGTCGGACTACCGGCGTCGTGATGTGAAGCATGCAAGTGGACCCCTGTCCTCCAGCCCAGGCTCAGCAGATCAGGCCCGATGCGTTGCGACGTAGCGCACTGACCAATGCGCCAGGGTATGGCTCCAGATTGGCGATTAGCTCATCTGGATTCCCCGTTTTGCAGCGCTGGTGCGTCTGGGTTCAGCCAGCTGAAAGTGCTGAGCCCAATCGCTGGGAAAGTCGATGGTTCGGCGCTGTTGATCGTGCTCTTGATGAGTGGTCTGCTGTGTTGCCGATCATCCGGGTGAATGATCCTGAGCGGGCTCATGTCCGAGTGGAACGTCGCAGGCCGCCTCGTCGACGTCTTGCTGATGGCTGGCGAGCTAGCAATGGCAGAAGCCTCCTTCAGATTTTGGAGGTGCAACGGCAGGAGGTGTGGCGTCTTGAGCCCCAAGTCACTGTGATCGTGTCACCTGAGTTGAGATCTGAATCTCAACAGGCCACAGCCCTTCATGAGTTGGGGCATGCCTTCGGACTCTGGGCCCATAGCTTGGTGCCGAGTGATGCAATGGCACCTGTCCAAGGAGCCTCCCCTGTGTTGAAGCTGTCGCCACGTGATCAGCTCACTTTGGAGTGGATGCGACTCCAGCCGACTCGATTTGGAGTGCCTTTGCCTCCGAGGCCTTAGGAACGCCTGGGCGCTCCCCGCCGGCTGGCGAGTACGGCTTGGACGTCCCGCCAGCCGACGTTGTGATGGGCTAGAGCCACCTGAAGGTGAAAAATTAAATCAGCGGCTTCACCGGCAATTTCGTTGGCATTGTTGTCTTTGCATGCCATCACAAATTCTGCGCTTTCTTCGCCGATTTTTTTGAGAATTCGATTGTCACCCCCTTCAAGCAATCGGTTGGTGTAACTCCCTTCTTCTGGGAAATTGCGGCGATCTTCAATCACTCGCATCAATTCGGTGCAAGCATCGGCCGGTGGGGGTGCTGCCTCGTGTCCTCCATGGCTAGGAACTGGACCATCGTCATAAAAACAGCTGCGTGCTCCTGTGTGACACGCCACATCGCCGGTTTGTTCGATCGTGAGAAGCAACACATCAGCGTCGCAGTCGTAGCGAAAGCCCTTGAGATATTGGATGTGACCACTTGTCGCTCCCTTGTGCCACATCTCTTGTCGAGATCGACTCCAGTAGTGCACTTCACCAGTGCTCAGCGTGAGCTCCAGAGCTGCACGATTCATCCAGGCCTGCATGAGAATGGCCCCATCTAGCCAGTCTTGAGCGATCGCAGGAATTAGCCCCTTGTCATTGAAGCGGAGTTCGTCAATGAAGGCGACATCAGCGGCTGGCATCGGGCCTCGGTGCATGTAGATGTAGACAAGGTCAATTCTCCCGCAGTGTGTCCCCTCTTTCGAGCTGATGTTTCTGCCTCCCGCCGGCTTCACCTGCAGCAAGCATTTCGAGGGGTATCCCTGCTGTCATAGGCAGTGGCAACACTCCGGACATTGTCATTTTGTTCATGGCTATAGCCGCAGCTTCACGTTTTGGTTCGCTGCCACGGAGCTGGATGGCTGTGGCTTTGTAGTGGATTTCTCAAGCTTGCGTCCGCTAGAGAAACAGTTGCGAGATCAGTTTGATCACACTTTTTTGGTCAACCACGATGATCCTTTACTGGAGGAGTGGCGATCGCTTCATGCGCAGGGAGCCCTAAATCTTCGGGTGATGAAAAATGTGGGAATGGAAAATACAGCACAATTATTGTGGACCTGGGCAAATGATCTCCTGATCGAACGTGATCTAGGTCGAACCTGCTGTTGGAAAGTAGAAGCAAGAGAAAATGTTAGTAATGAAGCAACATATTCCTCAGTACCTGAATGGTTTGAACCTAAGAACTTCCAGGACTAACTTTCTTCTTTGAGCTGACTTCGCTCGCAAACTTAAAAATATTAAGCGTGTTTTTAGAGCAGGCTAAGCCGTTCTTCTTTAACTTGAATTTGAACGCTGCTGCCCTCTTCGTAGGTCCCTGCGAGGATTGCTTTTGCAATCGGTGTTTCCAGCTCGCGCTGAATGGCTCGCTTGAGGGGCCTCGCTCCATAAACGGGGTCATAGCCTGCATTGGCTAACCAGTCGGTGGCCTCTTCGCTGATGTTGAGATCCAGCTTTCGCTCGCTAAGGCGTTGTCTTAATCGTTCTACTTGCAGGCCGATGATTTGGCGCAATTCATCGCGACGAAGACTGTGAAAAATGATAGTATCATCAATTCTATTTAGGAATTCTGGGCGGAAATGGCTGCGTAGAGCTTCATTCACCCGACTCTCCATCTCTTGATGTTGGTTGTCATCACCTCCTAAGTCGAGGATGGATTGACTGCCGATGTTGCTCGTGAGAATTAGCACTGCATTGGTGAAATCAACAGTGCGGCCTTGGCCGTCGGTGACGCGACCGTCATCGAGGATTTGAAGCATCACGTTGAACACATCAGGGTGAGCTTTTTCCACTTCATCAAACAAAATCACGGCGTAAGGCCTGCGCCGCACGGCTTCCGTGAGCTGTCCTCCAGCTTCATATCCCACATATCCGGGAGGTGCTCCGATCAAGCGACTCACTGTGTGTTTCTCCATGTACTCCGACATGTCGATGCGAACCAAGGCGTCTTCGCTGTCAAACAATTGGGCCGCCAAAGCTTTCGAAAGCTCTGTTTTGCCCACTCCGGTTGGGCCTAAAAATAAAAAACTGGCGATGGGTTGATTGGGGTCGCTTAGTCCAGCTCTCGATCGTTGGATGGCGTCGGCTACTGCAGTCACTGCTTGGTGTTGTCCGACGACGCGTTCGTGCAGTTGGTCTTCGAGTTTGAGTAATTTTTCCATCTCGGATTGCACAAGCTTGGCGACAGGAATTCCTGTCCACTTCGCAATCACCTCAGCGATGTCGTCTTCGCTGACCTCTTCTCTGAGTAGTGATTTTTCAGCAGTGTCATCGGTATCGACTAATGCTTGTTCTTTCGCAAGCAATTGCTTCTGAAGTCCAGCGAGTGTTCCGTACTCCAACTCTGCAGCCTTGTTGAGGTCATAACTCCTCTTGGCTTGTTCAACTTGGAGCTGTACGCGTTCAATATCTTCTTTCAGAGCAGAGAGCTCATCAATGGCAGCTTTTTCTTGCTGCCATTGAGCATTCATGGTGCTTTGCTGTTCGGATAATTCAGCAAGTTCGCGTTCCAGGCGTTGCAGTCTTTCTTGACTGGCCGCATCAGACTCCCGTCCTAAAGAGAGCTTCTCCATTTCCAACTGCAGGATTTTGCGATCAATTTCATCGATCTCCTCTGGTTTGGAGGTGATCTCCATCTTGAGCCTGGCTGCTGATTCATCAACAAGGTCGATTGCTTTGTCTGGAAGGAAGCGATCGGCGATATACCGACTACTCAAAACAGCTGCCGCAACAAGCGCACTATCAGCAATGCGGACACCGTGGTGCACCTCGTAGCGCTCTTTTAGTCCACGCAAAATTGAAATGGTGTCTTCAACGGTGGGTTGATCGACCAGCACTTGCTGAAAGCGACGTTCAAGAGCTGGGTCTTTCTCGATGTGTTGCCTGTGCTCGTCCAGGGTGGTGGCACCGATGCAGCGCAGTTCGCCTCGAGCAAGCATGGGCTTCAACAGGTTGCTGGCGTCCATGGCGCCCCCGGTGGCACCTGCACCCACCACTGTATGGATCTCGTCGATGAACAAAACGATCTGACCCTCGGAGTCGGTGACCTCCTTCAGAACCGCTTTGAGTCGCTCCTCGAATTCACCGCGATATTTGGCTCCAGCGATCAGCGCTCCCATATCGAGGGAAATCAGCTGACGATTTTGCAGTGCCTGAGGCACATCCCCATTCACGATGCGTTGGGCTAGCCCTTCCACAATGGCTGTCTTGCCAACCCCTGGTTCACCGATCAGGACAGGGTTGTTTTTGGTGCGTCGGCTGAGAATTTGAATCGTTCGCCTGATTTCTTCATCGCGACCGATCACGGGATCGAGCTTGCCGTCGCGGGCGGCGCTTGTGAGGTCCCTACCGTATTTCTCGAGAGATTCGTAGGTCCCCTCAGGGTTTTGGTCGGTCACTTTCTGACTGCCACGCACGGCATTAATGGCGGTTTTTAAACGTGAGGTATCTGTGCCTGCTTGGCTCAGAAGCTGTCGGCCACAGCGGCCATCGTCGGCGAGGGCCAACAGCAGATGCTCAATCGAAATAAAGCTATCGCCATAACTTTGTTTCAGCGTTTCAGCCTGATCGAGCAAGGCATTGAGGCCCTTACCCAGAAACACCGAATCGGGGGCGTTAGTGAGTGAGGGCTGTTGACTGAGATAGGTCTCTACAGCCGTTTGGAGCGATGGTGGTGAAACTCCTGCCTTATCGAGGATTCGGCCCGCCAGACCTTGTTGGTCCAACAAAGCCCTCAATAGGTGTTCGCTTTCAAGTTGTTGATGCCGCCGGTTTTGGGCCAGCTGCTGGGCTGACATGATCGCGGCCCAGGCTTTTTCGGTGAATTGTTCAGCTGTGGGTTGCATGATTTTGGCTACGTTTAATTGATTGGAACCGTATGTGGATCTTTTGACTTTGTTGAGCGGAGAACCGATCAAGAATTGCCGGTCTTTTCGCCAGTTTGCGGCTTACCGACCTGCACTTGTAGGGTCAGCCGAACTTTATCGATCAATGGAACATAAGAATGGCAACTGATCCCGCCCTTGTGACAGCTTTAGTGGAGCGTGTCCATGCCGTTTACGGAGCCCAAATCAGTGATGTGGAACGCAAGTGTTGGACAGTGGTGCATGAACATCACCATGGCGCTATGCCTACCGAATACGATATTCGAGAGATCGACGAAGATCTTTATCTTGCGGTGCTTGAAGTAGTTCGTAGTTGATTTGAAGGCTCTTTAGGAACTGAGGGGAGTTGTCTCAACAAATGACACTTCGCCAATATCAGGCAATAATCACACTTTCCATAGCTGAGGTTTAATCGATTGTTCCATTGAGTTATTCGTATCAGATCTAAGAAGGTTTGCCATCCTTTGTGAACTAAATAATGAATTTATTGTCCGGGGGAATAGAGCTATTAATGGCTCGAACGTAGAGAATTGATTTGTTGCTGCGGATACCTTGAAAACTGAAAAGTGCTGATCTCTGATGTGTTGGTCAAATGGAATTTTTGTTTTCATGTGCTCGATTTTGGATGTCCGGATGGATAGCCATTCAATGCGTTTGCCTGTTTGTCGCTTTCGAAAAATTCGTGCCATCGGCTAAGTGCTTCTTGGCGTTGACCGATTGGGCGGGTTGCCATGATCAGACCTGCTTCTACAAGTGCGCCAGAGCCTGCTTCGGGCATTTCTAAGCGCACTTGCTGCAGGGCTTCGTCATGCTCGGTTCTCCAGGTTTCCCCATTGTTTTGATACTCCTCCCATGCCTGGGCATAGGTCATATCGCTGGGGTTGGGTCGGTTGTTGATGTTAGTCATCTGTTTGTTCTTGACTCCACGAACTCAACCTTAGTCATTCATTGCTTGGCAAGCGCTTCTATTGTTTAGTATTCGTTCTTGAATGTATTTCATTTTTGCTTTTATGCGGATCATTTGTTAGTCAAGGAGTTGTATTCTGATATCAATGCGTCAAGCTTTCAAAATTGGTATTCCTATTTCTAGTGGGGCGTTATTCATATATTTGCAATTGATAGTGATTTGGTTGGGATTTTGAGGAATTCTGAGTATGAATCGTATTTATTAGTAGTTTGGATCTCTGTTGTGCCTGATGGCTTTCGCTCCGGCATCCTTATCATCTTCCCTGAAGTCTGATGGTAAGGCCCTCTTTTTTTGTGTGTACTCAACTCTCCTAAGGCCTATAGCCGTGTCCTGGCTAGGGATGGCGGCCAACTGCAATTGCAAATTCCTAGAGAGGAGATTAGCTCTGTCCAAATGTATTCCGATCGATCGGGTGAGGTTTTTAATGAACTTCATCAGCCAGCAGTTAGAACTCTCTGGAAATCTGTGAATCTTGAGCTCAAGCATCCTGCCAAGGCGACTTTTCTTACAAGCCAATCTGCCAGCCAGATCATTGAGATTCTTGGACATGAGGTCACTCCCTCTTGGATTCAATACCGGATCAATAGTGTTGAGACTGCCTTCACTGTTCCTCGCATTCTCAAAAAAATGTAACTCTGGTAATGGACGCAGCTGCACCCTGGAAATCTTGTTCAGACGAGCTTGTTTCCCTCGGTTATGGGAGCCCACTCCTCAATGCCAGTGTTTGCTACGGAGATAGTGTCATCCGTGATAATTGTCCAGATTGCAGCTGCTGCATTTCGGTAGGAGCAGAAAGGATGCCGTCGGCTGAGTGATCTCTTAGCGTAAGGAAAATTGTATTGACCTCGATGAATCCCAAACAGGTTGGAGCTCTTCGCCGGGCTGGTATTTACTTTGTCGTTGGTTATGGAGGCTTGGTTCTCGTCAACAACAGTGGACTGGTGCTTGACAACATGTGGATTGCATACTTGCCGATGTTTATTGCTGTTTATTTTTTCTCACGTTGGGCTGACGCCAAGATTGCGAGTCGCTCAACCAACCAATCTGATGATTGATCTTTCGATGTTGCCTAGTGATGGCAAGCTGCTCTGAATCGTTCGGCATTGCTCGTGGCCGCATGCTTGGTTTTTCGACCAGAGACACGTTTACGCCAGCTACGGAAGGATCCTGGTTTTAATGTCTGGCGCATCAAGCTGATCACATCTTTTTCCATGAGCCCGAACTGATATTCAATGGCTTCAAAGGGTGTGCGGTCTTCCCATGCCATCTCAATGACCCGATCCAACTGTTCGCTGGTCATTGCATTCGCTTTGATCAACGCTTGATGTATCTAGAGATTTCTTATTTTAAAGGAGAGATTTGTAGGTTGTGATGTGGAGGTCTGTCTGGTTATTGGATCGTGTTTTGATCGAACCACTTACTGATGGCTTCGGCTTCAGGATCTTTGTTCAGGTCCTCTAGGCACAATGCAAAACCAAGGCGTTTGCCAAGCTCAACGATGTCTATTGTTTCGCTACAGACGCTGAGTTCGCGCTGAAGAGCAGGACTTCGTTCTGCAGCGCGTAAGAAGTCTTTCCAGCCCTCTCGGCTCATCGCTGCCAGCCTTTTTCAGCCTTCAGTTCTACGTAGGCAGCTACATCAATGATGTCTTGTTCGCTCAACTTTCCAACAAACGAGGGCATTGCATTTTTTCCATTTTCAATTTGGTGCTCGATGGCCTCAATGTGATCGTCGCTGTACTCATTGAGATGAGCTTGCAGATCCCGTTGACTCAACGTTCTGGATGCACTGATTACGTTGCCACCACCCATATGACATGCGGCGCAATTCGCAGAAAAGAGTTGGCCACCGTGTTCGAGGTCAACGGCAGGTGTGCTGGCCGCAAATCCAGGTGAGACCCCTAACAGGTTGAGGCTGATGAAGAGCAGCAATGCGAACAGGGAATTGGGATGGGGCATCGCCATCAACTTCAATTTCTTCAACCCTATCCATTTCGGTAGACAAAAAAGAGCCCGGTGAGCATCTGTTAAAACGCTCGCCGGGCTTGTGTTCAACTGCTGATCAAAGCGATCACTCAACGATAACTTTGCCGACCATGCCAGCACCACGGTGGGGCTCGCAGTAGAAATCAAAGGTTCCAGCTTCAGTGAAAGTTTCTTCCCATGATTCGCCGGGAGCAAATGCTAGATCGCTGTGGCTGAGCTCGTCGTGGCCATCAAAAACGGCGTTGTGAGGCGCCAGCTTGTTATTGACGAATTTGACGGTGTCGCCAGCTTTGATGTTGAGGGTGCTGGGTTCGAATGCAAGCATGCCGGAATCTGTACCGAGCTTCACTTCAACAGTGGCAGCATTGGCTGTACCAACACCGATTCCCAGGACGAGTGCCAAAGCAATCGCGGCTGAGAGGAGAGAACGCAAACGACTGATCATGAGCTCATAAACACTTCCATGAGTTTAACGCTGTTCAGATCTTTCCACGATGTGGAAGTCCTGAATCCATCAGAACTGTTTCAAGGTCTGGTCCATGGCTGCGACCACCGAAGCGTTCAGGTTGGGTAACGGGATCGTGAACGAAGTGTCGCTGTTGAATTGAAAATCGATCCCATGCGTTGATTTCGATTGGAAGGACTTTGATCAGGCCCTCAATCAGCCAGCTCCAAAGGGGTATTCCAGGAGTTCGCGACACACCTCTCCAGCGACAGAGCGTGGCCACTGAATCGTTCACGCTGATCGATGGTTGCCCCATCACAATTCTGCGGACCGGTCCCTGCCCAGGTTCTGGATTGGGTTGGTGAGGTGTGGTTGCCAGGATTCCGCAGATTGCCGCGATGTCAGCCGCATGGATGAAATGGAAGCTGGCATCGGCTCTCAGCCAGCGAGCGAGCCATAACCATTTGCTTGCTTCCGCTAGGCCTTCCGTTAGGTAACTCGTTGGGAATGGACTTGTCCCATCAACCCTTCCGCCGAATACCAGTGTTGGAAACACCGCCACAATGCGTTCAGCTAATGGGTGTTGTTCAAGCTCTCCAAGGCATTGAGCTTTGGTTTGGATGTATTCGGTGCCGTAGGCCAGGGCTTCTTGAAGCGGTTGTAAGGAACGATCGAGAATGCTGGCGGTTGAGAAATAGATGATTTGTTCAACGACAGCTGGATTAAGAAGGGCCAGCATCCTTTTGACGGCCACAACATTCACTTGATGGGCACGCTCAGGATCTCCCCATGCGGTAGCCGTATGAATCACCCGGGTCACGGTGGAGAGTTCGCTGGCAAATCGATCTGTTTCACGCAGATCTCCCACTAACAGACGGACACGTGGTTGATCCGCTGAGATCGCAGAAAGTTTGGCTGGATCACGGAGCCAAAGCAGCAACTCGGCATCGGAATTTTCCAGGAGCCAGGACGCTGTGTATTGGCCGACGCAACCACTTGCGCCGGTGATCAGGATTCGAGCGGGTGACGGGATCAATCAGCCCTCCCCGATTCGATCCATCACAGTCTTACCGGCTTCAAAGAATGCCCGGCCGTTCTCTTCAGGAGTGCCAGGCAAAATTCCATGGCCAAGATTCAGGATGTGGCGGCGACCACGGGCCTTGCGCACGCAATCATCGATGCGATCGCGAATGGCCTCAGGTGTGCCAAAAAGCAAGCCTGGATCGACATTGCCTTGCACGCCAATGTGGTCGGGTAGGCGGGCGAGGCCCTCAGCCATGTCCACGGTCCAATCCAAAGAAATGATATCGACACCTGTGCGACCCATTCGCTCTAAAACCCCTGCGCTTCCAGAGATGTAAAGGATGAACGGGGTGTCGGGATGAGTTTGTTTGACGAGATCGACAACTTTTTTCTGATAAGGCGCAGCAAACGTGTCGTAATCGGCGGGGCTGAGTTGCCCTGCCCAGGAGTCAAACATCTGTACAACCTGTGCTCCGGAATCAATTTGATAACGCAAGTAGGTGGCAATCGAAGTCGCGAAGTGATCGAGGAGTTTGTGCAGGAGTTCTGGCTCCTGAAAGGCCATCTTTTTAATGACGGCATAGTTCTTGCTGCTTTTTCCTTCCACGACATACGCCGCCAGGGTCCAGGGGGCACCTACGAAACCAAGAACTGCTGCCTGATTGCCAACGCTGCTGCGCAGCCGGCCCAGTACTTCGCCCACAAAGGGCATGCTCTCTTCTGGCTGCAAAGGCCTGAGCGCTTCAATTTGACTGAGGCTCCGGATCGGATCGCCGATTTGAGGGCCTTTGCTCTCAATAATGTCGAACTCGATCCCCATGCCGGGCAGTGGGGTCAGGATGTCTGAGAAAAGGATCACCCCATCAGGCTGGAAGGCCTTAAACGGCTGCATGGAGATCTCGTAAGAGAGATCGGGGTTTTCAGATCGTTCTCGGAAGCTGGGGTGGCGATCGCGAAGGTCGCGGTAGACCTTCATGTAGCGCCCTGCTTGGCGCATCATCCAGACAGGAGGACGCTCTACTGATTCTCCGCGGGCGGCACGGAGCAGTAGTGGCAGGGTGTCGCTCATGAATGCGTGAAGATCCAGGCGGCAACCTACCTGAGGAAACTGACCGAAACGCTGTGTTTTAAGGCGATCCGGCCAGTTTTGTCACATCACCTGAACCTAAGCACTCTCTTTTTTACTGGCTTCAGACAAACTTTTCTTTGCATCGTGCTTAAACACCATCAAGCTGAGAGGTGGCAGGCAGAGATCCAAGGAATTTTCGTAGCCATGAATTCCCCATTGATCGCTCAACTTCCCACCAAGATTTCCAAGGTTGCTGCCGCCGTACTTAGCAGCATCGGTATTGAAGATTTCTTCGTAGAAGCCAGAGATTGGAACTCCTACTTTGTAATTGGAATGGTTTTGGGGTGTGAAGTTGGCTACGACGACTAACCAAGAGCCAGTTGTACTTTCTCGTCGCATAAAACTAATCACGGAATGGCGATTGTCATTGCAATCGATCCACTGGAATCCGTACTGATCAAAGTCGTCTTTCCAGAGAGCAGGCTCTTGCTTGTAGAGCGCATTGAGTTCTT
>Ga0257106_1000008_pt1 | contig 117048 bp, 79 predicted proteins | sample LP_taG_3_FD_190177 | JGI IMG/M metagenome (GOLD analysis project Ga0257106, IMG submission 190177) | Marine microbial communities from Northeast Subartic Pacific Ocean, Canada - LP_J_2011_P26_10m | ecosystem: Environmental > Aquatic > Marine > Oceanic | place: Canada: Northeast Subartic Pacific...
CACTCACCACTTAAGCGCGTTCGTCGGCTGATGAAATTTTCTGTGTGTGGATATCTTCTTATCGAAAGCGAGAGAAGAGATCAGATTTTTTCTTTTTTTTTCTTTTTTTTTCGCGACCAAAAAGAGAGCTGAAGAGGAGATTTCTCTCGGTCCTTTTCACACAACAACAGTAATACTATTTCCCCGACCTCTCTCTCTTTCTCTCTTTCTCTCTCTCCGCTTTCATCATCATCATGGACAACGTGTACGCGCTCAACGAACGCGCGGTACGCGCTTTGGAAGATAACGGGATCACCGCGAAAACGATGATACGATTTGCGAGATTAGGTTTATACGCGCAAATAGTTTTGGCGCTGTGGGGGTCGTTATCGTTCACGTACGGGATCATCCACGCCTCCGCGCTCGCGGTGTCGTTATACGGCGTCGTGGCGTTGGAGTTGAAGACGCCGAGATTGTTGAAAATATACGCCGCGGTGTTGTTGGCGTTGACGATTACGGATTTGCTTTGGTTGTTGAACTTTACCGGTTCTATTTGGGGTGGACGAACGGGCGTGAAGGATCAGTATTACGACACGTTGTCGTACGCGAGCTTGAACTGGACGACACTCTTCCCGGAGTTTCTCGCGTTTTTGGTTCGGGTCGCGAGCGTGTGTTTGTGGGGAATGCTATGGATGAAAGGAGCATTGAACGATTTAGAAGGGGAGTGTTTGGATCCAGATAGCGAAGGGTTGATGATGGGTTCCGGTGGGAACTCGTCGTCCCGGACGTACGTGCCCGGGAGCGAATATCAAGACGATTTTTCTCACGTGCAACCCGCGGGAGCGGTTCCGGAAGGGCGGATTAGAGGACAAGGGAGTAGTAAGAAGAAAGGCGGCGGGTCCTCGGATGACTTTTCCCTCAGTGGCGCTGGCTACCAGCAATCGGAAGTGTAATTTGTGCGACTATATGCTTACTGTAATGTGCAACAATTCTAATTATTTATCTGCAACTTTTATCTCGTGTTCTAACTTGACTCTTCTTAATCGTTTCGTTACTACTTGCACTAACTCTGGTTCTTTCAGGAACGCTCTCTGGATGGCGTGTTCGCCGCCTTCTTCCCACTCGTCGCACTCGTTCCTTTCGAACAAGACTAAGTTATCTATGCTCGACGATTTCGTCACGTCCCAGCGACAAAACTCGAGATTGTTCAACGCCTTCCACGGCGTCGTCGCTAAATCATCGCCGGATTTCGCCAGGGCGCGCGCGTCGCGACGTTGCCACACGTCTTTTATCAAATACGCGATATCATTGATATCTACATCTAACGCGCACTTCCCCAAGCCTCTGCTTTCCTCTCGATCTTTCAATCGATCGAGTTGCGTCTGGTAAGCGACGATTTTCGTATCCACGTCGTTGCCTTCGTCCGGCGATAGCTCAACTGTTTTCGAGAGTTTACACAAAACAAAAGACGCCAACGCGCACCCAAACATTGCCGGAACGGTACCTAAAACCGGTATCGTTCTCACGCGAAAGTTTGGTACGACTTGATAATCGCGAAGCGTTTCGCCCTCTTTCAAATCGACTTCGGTGACCAACTCTCGAACTTGCTTTTCCACGGAAACGAGACAATCCACGCCGTGACTGATGCCGTACTTTTTCCGCAAATTATACTTAATCGCACGCATTAACGGGTCAAAATTCGCGTTTGAAATATCACACAGTTTCAATCGCGTCGGATCGCACTTCGATCCGGCGCCGCCGGAGGACACCACCGGTATCTTCCTTCGCGCGCACGCCTCTAACAAATCCACTTTCGTGTCGCAGTTATCGATGCAATCGACCACGTACGAAGGCGCTACATTTTCATCACCCTCCGTCGTATTCTCGGTCTCATTCTTCTTCCACTCCCCTAACACCATCTCTTCGTTTTTCTTCTCGCACATCGCGTTGCATGCCTCAATCTCCGCCTCCGGAAAAATCTTCGCGAAGTGTTTCCTCAACACCTCCGCTTTCGGCTTCCCCACGTCCTCTCTCGTCGCTACCGCGTGTCTGTTCAACGAACTCAGCGACACTTGGTCAAAATCTACCACGCGTAATTTCCTTACGCCCGAGCGTAAAAGCATGCTCGCGCAGTGCGAACCAACGCCACCTAACCCGACGACGACGACGAACGCGTCCGCTATGTGCTCTTGACCGAGTTGCCCGAAAAACTGCACGTTTCGCGTAAAATGTTCGCGAACGATATCGTCCGTCGCGTATAAGGTTTTCGAGGAAGCCGAAGATAAAGCTTGGGAGGAAGTTCTCCTCCGACGGCACTCCTCCTCCTCGTCGTCGTCGTCGCGCGACGTGGCTTTTTCGCCTCTTCTCTTCGACGTGCGGCGAGCACTAAGTTGTCGTCGTCGTAACAGTAAAATTCGAGACGCCGAAACGCCAATGGCGACCCCGCACCCGAAGAGCGAGAGATACAACAACGCGAGGCTGTTGTTGCCATCGCCCCTCGTCGAAGAAGAAGAAGCAGAGGTGGACGCCACGCCTCCTCGGCTCGTCATCGTCTCGATATACTGCTCACGCTTTAATAAAAAGTGCTGCGTGTATATATATAGTATTTCTCCCCAATAAAACGGCGGAAACCGCTCCTCCCACACCGCGTTGCGTAAAACTTTTCTCGTTTGTTAAAAAAAAGTTGCTCTCTTTTGGTGCTTCCTTCTTGCAAATCCCGTCCGTATGGCGTCCGTATGGCCTGTCAGGGGCTTCTTCGGATGGTAATCGATCCCACAAAACAAGATATATTTTTTTGAAAATTTTCCCTGTGGTTTGGTTTTGTGGGCGGCGCGAATCAAACGTCAGAAATAAACTCTCATCCTTTCGTTGTTGCGAAATTTAACTCGAGTTCACGATGGCAGTTTTTGATGCGGATAAAGACATCTCTCCCGGGATCGTCGTCTCGGTGCCGTTCTTTGGCGGCATCTTGGCGCTGTTGATGATTGGAGGTACGCGCATTTCTCATTTTTTTTCAATCCGGTCTCTTTTCTCATTTCCGGCGGGGTGGGGGGAGATGACGATCGAATTTCGGTTTTTATTTCGGCTGCTGAGACGCGTTTGAGAGGAGCTTTTCGCGAGAAACGCGGAACCAAAACGCACAGGCACTCGAGCTTGATCGGTTCAGCCTGTTTGGTATCGTTTTTGAAACCTTTTCATGCGCTCTGTCGCTGACCCCAAAATGTCTCTCCTCCCCCACGATGATGTAAACAACAATCAATCAATCGCTTTTGTTTTACCACAAATTTGCAGTTTTGATGAAGAAAGTTCGAGCCGCCCCGCGTGGTGAAGGACCGCAATTGTTCATCGCGGACCAAATTGCCGAAGGCGCTGTTGCGTTTTTGAAGACTGAGTACTCGTATTTAGTGCCGTTTGTGGTTATCTGCGCGGCGTTTATTGTTGGCATTTTGGAAGGCCAATCGGGTTCTCCGGTGGACTACTCCGACAACAAGGGTGGGTGGCAAACTACCGTGTGCTTCTTGTCCGGCGCGTCTTTGTCCGCGTTGGCCGGCTGGATGGGCATGAAGATTGCGACGGAAACGAACGTTAAGACGATGCAAGCGGCCAAGGAGTCCTTGAACTCTGCGCTTAAGATTGCCTTTGCCGGCGGCGCCGTTATGGGCTTTTACGTCGTCGCGCTCGGTATCCTCGGTTTGGTCGTGTTGTTCTACGCGTTCTCCATGGGTCAAGACAACGCTCCCGAGGATGGTACCACCTTTGATCCGGACATGAGAGATGCGATCAGATACTTGTCTGGCTTTGGCTTTGGCGCCTCTTCTATCGCTCTTTTTGCGAGAGTCGCGGGGGGTATTTACACCAAGGCTGCGGACGTCGGCGCCGATTTGGTCGGTAAAGTTGAATCTGACATCCCGGAAGATGATCCCCGTAACCCGGCCACTGTTGCCGATAACGTTGGTGACAACGTCGGTGATGTTGCCGGTATGGGTGCTGATTTGTTCGAATCGTTTGTCGGTTCCATTATTGCCTGCGCTTCCTTGGCGAGCTCTCACGCTGAAATCGCGTTGCCGTTCTGGGTCGCCGGTTTCGGTATCTTGGCTGCGACTATTGGTTTCTGGACTGTCTCCACGAAGGACGACGCCGACCAATCCGAATTGCTCCACGCGTTGCACAGAGGCGTTTACTCTTCCTCTATCCTCGTCATTGTCTTCACGATTATCTCCGTCGAAATTTTGTTCAACGGTTCCAAGTTGGGCTACAAGTTCTTCGCTTGTGTCCTCATCGGTCTCATCGCGGGTATCTTAGTCGGCGAAGCCACGGAATACTGCACGTCTTACGCGTACACTCCGGTCAGATCCATCACGCACGCCGGTTCTGCGGGTGGTGCCGCGACTGTCATCATCCAAGGTTTGGGCATTGGTATGATCTCTGTCTTCCCGCCGACCATCGTCATCGTCTTGACGATCCTTTCCACCTATGTTATTGGTGGCTTGTACGGCATCGCCATCTCCGCTGTTGGTATGTTATCCACGCTTGGCGTCACACTCGCGACTGATGCGTACGGTCCGGTTGCGGACAACGCCGGTGGTATCGCCGAAATGTCTCCGGATGTCGAGGACTACGTTCGCGAACGCACCGACAAATTGGATGCGCTCGGTAACACCACCGCGGCCACGGGTAAGGGTTTTGCCATCGGCTCCGCCGTTTTGACTGCCTTGTCCATGATGAATGCGTTCGTTAAAAACGTTCCGTTCGGATGCGGCGAAGGCGTTGAAAGCAAGTTCTGCCTCGCCGAGAACATGTTGCTCACGGACCCGTACGTCTTGTCTGGCATCATCCTCGGGGCGATGCTTCCATTCTTGTTCGCCGCTTTGACGATGTTGTCCGTCAGAAAAGCTGCGGGCGCGATTATCGTTGAAGTCCAACGCCAGTTCCGCACCATTCCGGGCTTGTTGGAAGGTAAGGAAGGCGTTGTGTGCGACCACATGGCGTGCGTCGAATCGTGCACCAAATCTTCCATCAACGAAATGCTCTTGCCGGGTATCATCGCCGTCTTCACGCCGATCTCCATCGGTTTATTGGTTGGCGCCAAGTGCCTCGGCGGTTTATTGGCGGGTTCCATCGCCTCTGGCTTTATGTTGGCCGTCATGATGTCCAACGCCGGCGGCGCCTGGGACAACTGCAAGAAGTACATCGAAAACGAAAAGGTGTACGGCGGCAAAAAGTCCGACACTCACAAAGCGTGCGTCGTTGGCGACACCGTCGGCGATCCGTTCAAGGACACCTCCGGTCCGGCCTTGAACATCTTGATCAAGTTGATGACTGTCTTCTCCCTCACTCTCGCCCCGGTCTTCAGAGACGACTGGGAGACGTATCAGTACGGTTTGATTGTCTTAGCGGTTGAGATCCTCTTGGTCGCTTTGGCCTACTGGTGGGTCTGGATCAAGAACGGCGACGAAGTCTTCACGCCGAACGACGCGAAGCACAACAAGACCACCTCAGATTAAATAATATACAGCAATATTTATTTGATCACGTGATTGAGAGGTGTTGAGCTTATTAATAAAAGTTGGTTGGCTTCACTTAATACACACACGAAGCTTTGTTCTAGTAAACATACATGCAAGGAAAGACTTTTTTCATAGCTTGATTTAATCGATACAAATACATACGTTCATTACATACATCTGTGTAGAAGACTACGCGCGCGCGCACACACACATCTAATTGATCTATTCATCTATCTCTTTACCTATCTATCTATCGAACGCCGACGACGACTCTAATACATCTCTACTGGTTGCCCCCCTCGGAAGAGCCGTCGTTCCACCCCCTGACCCACTCCTTCCCAAACTTTGCTCTCGTCTTCTCGTCGCTCTTCTCGTCTAAAAACTTCATCACGTGCGCTTTCAGCGCTTTATACGCCTCGTTTTCCTCTCTTAAATATTTCGGCGCTTCGCTTTGTCCAGTCAAATACGAGTACAAATCTGGATTTTCCTCGTCCAAAACTTTTGCGAATTGAGTCAAAAACGAATCGCTCGTCGTTTTCGCGTTCAAATTTCTCTCGGCCCACTCCCCGACGACCACGTCGAGTTCGAGAAACCCTCTCTGTTTCGCGCGGTAGAGCGTTTTGTTTATCAATCTTTTTCTGTGCTCTTCCTTTTCCTCGTCGTAGGAGTTGTTCGAAAAAGAAGAAGAAGACAAAGAAGATGAAGAAACACGCAAAAACGTCGACGTCTGAATCGTCCTCCTCCTCACCGCCACGCCGGGAGTTCCTCCTCCTCCTCCTCCTCCTCCGAGAAGAAGTGCACGAGAAAGAGAAAGAAGCGTCGTCGACGACGAGAACAGCACTTGTTGTTGTTGTCGTTGTTCTCTCCTTGCCAACGCTCGAAGAAGGACACAAAACGCGCTCATTTTTTCCCTTCTGACGACGACGACGACGAAAGAGTCCAAAACACGAGAGACGAAAATTCTCAAAAAAAATTATTTAGGGTCAAACCCTAATAAAGACGAAAAATCTCTTCTGGTTGTTTGCCACGTGGGTCCGTACAAGAAACTAGAAGAAGATTATCCAAACGCGATTGAAGATCAGCCAATCGCGTCATAACGAAGACACACCAACAAGTTTATTCTCATTAATCAAAATGTCCTCCACAACTGCAATGACGATGCAAACGACGACAAAAGCTGTCGTCGTTTCTTCGGTGAACAAGTCCGCGAAAAGAGCGCAATCCGTGCGAACGAAAGCGTTGGCGACGCCGTATCGGTACCCGGAGCAAGGATTTACGGATGAAGTCGTGGAAGAAGTCATCGCGGCGTTCCCGGATAAAGGGATCGCGTCGAACTTGGAAGGGATGATCTTGTTCGCGGCGGATGGGTACGATGTTTTGGACGTTCGATCGGACGCGGAGATTGAGTTTGTCGGGAACTTTCCGACCGCGAGAAAGAACAAGGAAGTTGGGGTGCGATTTCATTGCATTCCGTTGATTAACGCGGTGAGAAAGTACGACTTGGAAGTCGGGGCGAAGGTGTACGTGCAATCGAAGAACGAATCGTTCAAAGAGAAGATCGAACAGATGTTTCCGGACAAGGAGGCAAAGATTATCATCACGTGCTCAGACAGCAGAGACCGCGCGATTCAAGCGTTGGAGTTGCTCGACGAGTGGGGATACGTGAACATCGTCGGTCTCAAAGGCGGCTACAACATGTGGAACCGTCAATGGGATCAAAACATGAGAAGACGCAACTTGCCGGGTAACTTCAAGGAAGAGTTTTCTCACGGTGCGGAAGGTATGGGGGTGCACGGCACCGGGGCGTCGTTCCAAAACCAAGATGCGTTCCAATACGCAGACTGGAAAGACTCGACAAAGTGGATGGAATGGACGAGTGGTACGATTCCGGCCGACGAATAAATCTTCGAATAAATTAATATTGTCTCTGTTCCTCGTCACCTGCTCGTTTAATACCATCTACAATTACACATTTCTATAAACTTACTACATTCATTTATTATACATTTACTATCTATCGTCTATCGCCTTTTTATACATTATACTATCATCGTCTAATAATCAAGTCGTCCGAGTCGTCCGAGGAGGACGACGCGGAGGATGGCGTCCGAAGTTGTTCGTTTATCCAATCCGATAATTTCTCCTCTTCCGGGTCATTGGAATCAATAAGATCGATATCTCCAGTTAACATGCCAAAATTGGCGATGCCCGTGAACCTTCCCCATTCGGAAGTGCGCATTCTTCGAGATTTACAAGCGCCGACGCCTCGTAAGATGCACTCGTGCTCGTACACTTCGAGGTACCCATACGATGTTCCGCAATCAGCTTCTAACATTGCCTCTATTGTTACATAATGCACGTTACCTCTTTGTATGTACCCTCCAGGGTGGTCGTGACCTGCTACACAGACTTTCACCGTTTCCGACTTGGATTCAAAATAACTACTAATCACGTCCGCGTTCCAAGCGACCATGCCTTCTCTCGCAGAACCGGGCGCTAATGCGTTGTGCGAACACACGATGACTTTTTTCCCTTCCTTTTCGGCTAAGTCGACTTGCTCCTTCAACCAATTAAATTGTACACTCGCAATACCACCCGACCACGGCTTTGCGTTTCTTTTCTTAAACTCCTCCGTCTTGGACGCGAGCCACGCGTGTCCTTCTTTCCACGCCTCGCTGTTCTCCTTCACGTACCTCGGATTCATATCGGTGGTATCTAAACAAAGCAAAACCCAATTCCGAGGTAATTCTACTTTATAATAATCATCCTCTCCGAAGTTCATTTTCTGTTTAAACACCTCTCTGGTGACCGCCATGTCGTGATTCCCGAGTACCGACACCAGTTTCAAATCTTTCGTTAAACTCTTCTCCGTAATCTCAACCATCTCGTTAAACTCTTTCACGTTCCTCGCTTTCACCTCTTCGGACCAACTCGATGCATCTCGGAAATACAAGTTCTCGGCGCTATCCTCGTTGTACCCGTCGTACAAATCTCCCAAATTAATCACGCACGCGAGCGCGTGCGCGTTTTCGCTAAACTCGTTCAAGCAGTTTTTCAACCTCCTTTTCGCGTCTCTGAAATATTTATTCCGTTTGCCGTACGTGCCGTTCTCTTTATCCGCGTATTGCGCGTCCGCGAATACGCCGAGCGTAAATAGAGGTTTCTTGTGCACGGATTCTAATCGACTGGACGCGCCCAGCGATTGGTTCGACGGTTGGCGATAGGAGGAGGAGGAGGAGGAGGAGTCTTCGTTTATTCCATCAACATCTTCTTCCCCGAACGAGGAGGAAGCTTTCACCAAAATCACTCGTTTCCATCCTCCTTCTCCTCTTCCTCCCGCGTTTTGCCTCGTCGTCGTCGTTTTTCTCGTACTCCTAATCCTCGTCGTCGTCCTCGTCGTCGTCGTCGTCGTCGGTAGAAAGAAAGACGACATCATCATACTTTTGATGATGATGATGATGATGATGATGCTTTCAAATGAAGATTTTTCCCCGTTGGAATAAAGTCTCTCGAGCTTCACTTTCACGCGCAAAGAAAGCGCGCATCAAAAGCTTTGAGAGAGACTTTAATCGCGTCACCATGATGAGACGTGAGAGATAGAGAGAGAGAGAGTGAAAAACCAGCATCATGTGGGGAGGCACTAACACGAATAATAATACTGGTAATAACAATACGAGTAATAACAACAACTCGCAATGGAATCAATTCGGTGGATTCAATCAAAACAATCACCAACATAACGCGAACGCTCCTTCTCCGTTTGGGATCGCAACGACCCCCGCGAATAACAACACGAACAACGCGACGACGTCGACGACGACGGCGGCGGGAGGTGGAGGTTTTAACAGCAGTCCTTTTGGTGGTTTCAATCAACAACCTCAACAACAGCAGCAGCAGCAGCAGCAGCCAGGAATAGGAATAGGAATAGGCGGAGGATTTAATGCACCTTCTTTGTCGTCTCCGTTTGGGGCTTCTGCGAGTGTGAATGCGAACAACAGTCCTTTTGGTGGTAGCGGCGGTGGAGGTTCCGCGACTGGTTTTGGAAGCGCGAGTTCCGGTTTCGGTATTCCCGTCGCGACGACGACGACGACTGCGGGAGCGGTGCCAGCGTCGTCCGCGTTTGGAGGAGGGTTTGGAACGACGGGAGGAGGAGGAGCAGGCGGATTTGGATCGTTGAATATGCAGAATGCGAATAACAACACCAATAGTCCGTTTGGAAATACTACCACTACTGCCGCTGCTAGTACTACGCCTTTTGGTGGTGGAAGCGGCGGTCTTGGATCCACATTTGGGGGAGGAAGCGGACCTGCTACGACTACTGCGAACAATAACTCGCCGTTCGCCGCAAATCCATCGCCGTTTAACTCGATACCGTCATCTGTTCCTGCTAATACAACCAGCAATCCGTTCGGAAGTGGAGGTGCGAATGCGAATACGAGTGGACTCTTTGGCGTGCCGGCGTCGAAACTGGCTCAGCAAAATTTGAACGTGAACGCGTCTCCATTTGCTCCCGCGACAGCAATGCCGTCTCCGTTCGCTCCGTCTTTGTCGCCACCATTCGGTGGTGGAAACGCAACCGCTACGACACTAGGAGGAGAGAAGAAGGAAGCGCAAACACAGAACCAATCCACTTTCGGAGGAGGATTAATGGGTGGCGGAAGCTTTAACGACGTGAAAACGACGGCGTCGGGATTGAAAATTCCAACGCCCCGGACACAGATTGGTGGTGGTGGTGGTGGTGGTCTTGCTGCTACTGGGATAGCACCGGCTGCTACTGCAGCGCCTTCATTTTCCCCTTTCCTTAGCGGCGGAGGCACAAAAGCATCCGCACCTCCCTTACCGAAGACTGCACCTTTCGGTGGCGGCGTGCAAGGATCGTCTCTTTTTGGGAAAACGCCACCTCCAAAGCAACAGATGAAGATGACGGCTTCCGCGGTTGACGATTTCGGGGATGACTTACACAAAGCGACGTCTGAAAGGCACATCACGGGCACGTGTAACGAAATGTGTCCAACATCCGAGCTTCAACGACGGAGCGAAGAAGGCGACTTGGAACTTTTCGAGCGCGTGGATGGATCGAATAGAAATAAAACGTCCGTCGGTTTGTGTTGCAAAAAGTACACGCGCATTGTAGACGGCGTACAACCAGACATGGTGAGAACTAAATTTGGTTTGGCGAAAACAATGACGCATCTGTGGCGTATTCTCGATGAAAGACCCGAAGCGTTTGTCGTAAAATCAAAGTTTCTTTGGGATCGTTTGCGCTCTGTTCGACAAGATTTAAGTTTGCAGCAAATGTACGACGCGTTCGCCGCGAGCGCTTTGCAACAGATGGTCCGCTACGCGATAATTTCTGAGCACGAATTATGCGAGGACGCAGCGACGGCAATATCTCCTGACGGTCACAATTCGCATTTGAACGTCGAGCAACTCACGAAGACGTTGACGACGTTGCGTCACATATACGATGACCATCGTGCAAAGCAGCAAGCGTTACCGCTCGATCACGAGGCTGAAATGTTTGCGTTGCAACTGTTGTTGCGCATTGACTCTCACGGAAGATATTCCGTGTCCACGCATGAAATGCTCGGCGATTTAAGATCGGCCAGAAATGCGATATTAAATCACGCATTGGTCAATTTTGCTTTACAATGCAGAAGCGCGTATATCGACGTGAACTGCGCGAAATTTTTCAAGTTGGTCGAGAAAGCAAATTACGTACAAAAGTGCGTTCTGCACAAGTATTTCGTCAAAATGCGTTCTAAAACGCTCGAAAGGTTCAATCAGAGCATGGCAAAAGGTCCGTTCCCAATCAAAGAGCTCGCGCGGATTTTCCGTGCGAGCGAAACGGAAACGGAGGCCTTGTGTTTGCATCACGGTCTGAGCGTTGTTCTGCATCGAGAGGACGGGAAGTGTGTCGAGTTTCGCACAACGACGTTTTCGCATCCAAGCGAAGATTTCGAGACGAAAAAGTCGCCCCTCGTGAGAACGAATATCAATCACAAATATCGACAGTTCATCGTTAGACACGATGAAATTGCTTCGGAAGGTAAGGTTACGGAGCAACTGCCGGTTGGGCAACAGCAGCAGTTACAGCAGCAGCAGCAGCAGCAGCAGCAGCAGCAGCAACAACAACAACAACAAGTTCCCGAGCTTACAAAGAAACAAAAAGAAGCGCAAGAACTGCGAGAGAAGATCCAAAGAGTCGAAGCGGAACAAAAACGCGCGAAAGCTGCAATTGAAGCGAAGAAGGCAGAGGAAGCCCGCCTGGCGCTCGAGGTAACGAAGCGCGAAGAAGAAGCTCGTGCAAAGGCTGAAGCAGAACGCAAAGAAAAAGAACGCATAGAAAAAGAACGCAAAGAAAGAGAAGCACAATTGAGACGAAAACAAGAAGAAGAGCGCATTCATCTCGAAAAGGAGCGAGCTGAGAAAGAGCGCGCCGAGAAGGAAGCAGCGGCGAAGAAACGCGAGGAAGAGATTCGGGAGCGCGAAGAAAAGCTTGAACGCGAGTATCGAGAAAAGCTGGAGCGCGAGCGTCAAGAGAAGGAACGAATACGTCTGGAAGCTGAAAGAGCCGAACAGTTACGTTTAGAAGAAGAACGGAAAAGGCGCGAAGAGGCAAGACGTCAAGCTGAACTGGCGCGAAGGAAAGCCGAGGAAGAACGCAAAGAGAGAGAACGATTGGAAGCGATTCGATTGCGCCGATTTCGGAAGAATCGAAAAGCGATTTTACAACTGTTCTTGTGGCGTTGGCGAGCAAGAAAAGACGAGAGAATCGCGACGAGGAGGAAAGAGAAAGCCTTGTCCATGATGGCATCGTCACCTTCGACGTTTGCCTCTCCAACCTTTTACACTCAACAGAAGCAGCAAGCTCCGGCGAACGACGATCTGCGTAACTTGCTCAAGAAAAGAAACGTTGAGTCGTCGATACCGACGGAAACAAGAAGCAAGAGAGAAGAAAAAGATGGAACGTACCTTCGCACGCTCGCAATACAAACGACGACGCTCGTTGACGTCTCTTCCTCGTTCGCGAGACCGATCGATGTGCCGAAAATTTTAGAATCCACTCGCGCGTTTGCCGCACCCGGAAAAGGAGAAGCGAGACAGACGCGCATTTGGAAATTAGTTCTGTGTAGTGGTGCGGAATACGAACCTCCTTCTGTACACAGAGGCACGAGATCACCAAATGCTGTTGCCGTCGCGGCTTGGTTGCGCGCAAAATTATCCAAAAGCGCGGCGGCAACGAGCAAAAGTAGCGAAGAAGAAGGCACAGTTCTAGCGTCGTACGCGTCAAAGCTTTCAATGCGAGAGCCGTTTCACTGGATAATTATCAGAGACATTCCGGGTAAATCTTGGACGCCACGTTCTCAACAAGACGAAGAAATGGAAGAGCAAAAGTACGAGGAACAAGTCGCCGGTCTCTCCGCCGGCTGCTTTGTTCTCGATTGCTCGTCTTTATACGAAAATCCGCGAACGAAAATGAAGGAAATTTCGAGAAACGAAGTGCATCGATTGAAACGTTTCGCCGCCGTGACAAAGCGTGGAAATGCACCACTTTTAGTCATCGCTGCGTCAAGTAAAGATCACAGCACAAGTTCATCTAAGAAAGTGATCGAAAAAGCGTTCAGAGAGGCGGGAGTTCCATCGTCAGCGTTGATTATGCGCGTGGACGATGCGTTCGCGCGATTTTCCTCGGCGGCGGCGTCTGGAGGAGAGGAATCTACGATGGAGAAGAAAGACGCCGCGTTCATTGAAAAAATCAATCGCGAACTCGAGAACCAGATCAAAAGATGCGGAAAGGCGTTCACCGGTATTCCAAATCGCGTGGAAACGTCGCTCGCGGAAGTGCTCGAACACGAATTTGCCCCCGTCGCGACCGATTTCGAACGAAAAGTATTGGCAGATTCTTCAAACGCACGAGACGCTGGGGAGAATCCTCCCTCCTTGACGGACTTCAAAATCGTCGTCGATTGTTTCAACGAAGCCATCGATAACGTGAAGAGAAAAATTCGAGAGGCGTGCGAGGAAGATAACGATTTCTGGCCGTACGTCGAGTTATCGGGCGCGTACGCGAACGAAGAGAAGAGAATATTCTTTGAGAATGTCCCTGATCCGCTTTGGCGTAAAGATGTGCCGTATTTGATCGACCAACTCGAAAGGGCAAAACTTCCGCGACCGCCGGTGAATTCGTCGGAAAACAACAAAAACTTTTTTGAAACCTTATCTCGATACGTTTCAGTGTTGGAAGACTCGGAATTCATCGGCGCCGCGAGACGACATCTCCAACGCGCTGGATTTGATTGCGTGCGAACGGCGCTTTCGCTGTGTGAATCGCGAGCGCTCACTTTGCACGCGAGCACGTCTGATGTGAAAGCGTACGTCCGAGACGACGCGTATACGCACTCGTTGCTTTCCTTGAGTAGTAAGAAACGTACGAACGAAATTGGAAGGAGTACTATGAAGAAACGTAGGCAAAGTCCTCTCTCGTATTTATCTCCAACGCGGTCGGCTGGATATCCATCAATCTCTTTGCACTTCCCCACAGCTGCTGGCGAAATCGAAGAAGAAGAAAGATTTCCTCACACAATCAATAACCATCATCACGACGACGACGACGACGACGACGACAATACTCTCATCGACGAGCGCGACGAAGATAATCGAGAAACCGCCGAAGAAAACGCGCTTCGGAATCTGGTTCGCGCCGAAGTCGCCGCCGCGGACGCCTTCGAGCGATCCTTCGCGATGCCAAAGAAAAAGCCGCGATTACACGCAGACGCCGTCCAAGACTTTGCAGAGAAGCTGAGCGAAGAGTTGCACGCAGAGGCACAGCTCAGAGCGCTCTTTTCGTGAGACGAAGTCGAGAGATTTTACTAGAGAAACGTCGATAGTATTTTATAGCCGCATAGACGAATTTTAGAACGAAGCTTTCCTTTTTGGAAAAGCACGACATAAAAAAAGGCAAACACTCGCGGACCTCTCTTGGGAGGAAAAAGGTTTCATCGCAGACAGGCACTCGCTCGAAGTTTTCTCGCTCGAGGAAGTCGCGGTTTTGTGCGCTCTCCTCCTCGCGCAGAGGAATTTAGTATTGGTTTCAGTCGCAACTCTCTCTCTCTCTCTCTCTTTTCTCCAATCCGCCGCCCCCAACTCGGGAGAAACCAAAATGGGATTCTCGAACGCCGCCGCCGCCGCTGCCACCACCACCACCACCACCACCACCGTCAGTATCGAGAATAAAAAATACCAAGGCATAGACGTCCACTCGTTCGGCATGCGCATCCTCAAAAAGCAAGGCTGGCGAGAAGGTACCGGTTTAGGCCCGAACAAGAGCGGATTGAAGAAACATTTACACGCGTCGAGACGAGAACACAACAGCGGGTTAGGGACGGACAGGAGAGATACCACCGGCGTCGTCGGCGCGGATTGGACCAGGAACGCGAAGAATTTTGAGTCCGTTTTGAAAGGACTGGAAGATTACACGAAGAAAGAAGACTTTGACGAGGATGACGAGGATGGGAGTAAAGGAGGAGGAGGAGACAAAAAGAAAGACAAGAAGGAAAAGAAGAAGAGGCGGAAGAAAGAGGAGGACGAGAAAGCAGAACAAGACGCGGAGGACGTTCCGGAACGACCGAGGAGTGCGGTTGGACACGCGGGGAGATATCATAAACGAGAGCGGGAGAAAATGCGGGAGTATAGCTACGACGATTTGAACGCGATTTTAGGCGGCGGAGCGTTTGGCGGCTTGGAAGAAGTGAGAGCGAATCACGATTCAGACGACGACGATAGGAAAGATAGCGATGCGAGCAACGATAGAAAAAAAGTAGATGATGACGATATTAGGGAGAAAGATGACGACGACGACGATGGAAAGAGGAAAAAGAAGAAATCGTCGAAGAAGGAGAAGAAGAATAAAAAGAGTGATGGTAGTAAAAAGAGCGACAAAGAAGGTTCGCCTTCGGACGAAATGATGACGACGAAGTTTACGTTTCCTCGGAAACCGAGAGATTGGTGGGGACACGCATTTGGGTTTTGTCAAGAAGGATGCGGGAAAGACAGCGACGGGTATAACGCGACAGGCAATAACCACGCGATGAACGAAAACAAAGACAAACTCGGCTTTACCGAAGACGAGCAAATCGAACTCTTCGAACGGGCGCACCTCACCGCGACGACGAAATCCTCGCACAGAGGTCTCGGACTCAGCAGCTCTGGGAAAGAAGTCGGTCACGATTTCGAAGGCACAAAAGTCGCGCTCGACCACGACGTCGTCCCCGAAGACGACGAGGACGAGAGGAAAGCAAAAAAAGCGCCATGGTCTTCGCTCGCCAAGAAACTCTTAAAGAAGAGCGGAAACGACGGTAAACTCGACGCCGACGCGTTCTGGCAAAAGCTCATGAAGAAAGCCTTAGACGGAAACAAACCGGAAAACGCGACCGTTTGGGACGACGCCATGCGATGGACGATTCGGAGAGACGGGAAATTCATCGTCGGTTACGACTTCGTCACCTTGTGTAAATAGTTTTACCACGCAACTTTAGACTACTACTAGACATACAACGCGCGCCGTTACATAATAAACATTCCGCCCTCTCTCTCTACAATATACTACACACCCACTCGTTTTTACACTCCATGCACACGACTAGAACCTTGCTCTCTACGTCCGCGCTCCCCCACGTCTCCGCTTTCCTCACGTCCCTCGCGTCGCTCAGGTGTATAAACTTCGTCTGTTTCCCTTTGCACTCTGGACACGTGTAACTCTCGCTCTCGATCCCATCCGCAAACACCGCCCGTTCCTTTCGTTTATCCATTTTTACTCGCATGCGCTCGACTTTCGTTTTCATCTCGTCCGTCATGAATTCCTCGTCGTGCATTTGGAGCACATCGTATGGCTGTATCCTTCCCGAGAGGACGTCTTTTTGTACGCTTTCGTTCCGCTTAAAATTTGCGCACAAGAATCGGATTTTAGATTTGTACTGAACTTCACTGACGTTGTGAAACACCGCATTTTCGATCGCCGTCGCCACGTCGAGCAAAGGCGTTTCGTCTTTTAAGCTTTCGCCGAGCATCACGATCGAGTTGCACCGGATGTCTTCGTCCTCATTCTTCATATATTTTCTCTCTCTTTTGAGCACTTAACTTTGGGGAAAAACTTCAGACTTTTGCTCTTTGCGGAAAGAGAGAGAGAGAGAGAGGATGGAACAAAATATGACCGCGAGTGGTGGTAGTAGTAGTAGTAATAGTAATAATACTAGTAGCGATTTTGCGTCGTCGGAAGCTCGAGCGCGTTCCTCCGCGGTCGCGTCTTCTTCTTCTTCTTCTTCTTCGAACAAATCCGATTCGAACGCGGGGAACGAAACGAAGAACAACAACGCGACGACGTTAACGACGACGACAGAAACGCCTCGCAATACGAATCATCATCAATCGAAGAAAACGCTCCCGGCGAGAACGCTGCTCGGTTTAACCGTTTCCGGCGTCTGCGCCGGGGTGTTCGTGGAAACTTTGTTCTACCCTTTGGATACCATCAAAACGCGTTTGCAAGCCGCTCGAGGAGGAGGAGGAGGAGGAGGAGGCAACGCGAATCTCTTCAAAGGCGTGTTCAACGGATTATCGAAGAACATCGCCGGGTGCGTGCCAGCCACGGCCTTGTTTTTCCTCGCGTACGAACCTACGAAGCGATACTTAGAGCGAACGTTACCGCCGGAGCAAAATTACGCGGCGATGTTCGCCGCCGGCGCGACCGGGTGTTTGGCGTCGAGTATCGTGAGAGTGCCGACGGAAGTGATCAAGACGAGAGCGCAAACTGGGAATAAAGTGCAAAGTTTAGGAGGGATTTTACGGGCAAGCGGTATCACCGGGTTGTTTGTCGGATACGGGTCGTTTTTAATTCGGGATTTACCGTTCGATGCCATCGAATTTAGCTTATACGAAGAGGCGAAGATTTCCTACGCCAAGTGGCGAGGACGGACGCCGAGCGAAGTCAGTCGCGCGGAGGCGACAATTTTAGGCGCCACCGCGGGAGGCATCACTGGATTCGTCACCACGCCGTTAGACGTCATCAAAACCAGGTTGATGACGGATACGTGCACGATCAACCCGCTCAAAGGCGTCGTGGATTGCGGCACGAGAATCGTCAGAGAGGAAGGCGCCAAGGCGTTGTTCCGAGGCGCGAGTCCTCGAGTCCTGTGGATCTCCTTAGGCGGTGGCGCGTTTTTCGGGGTGCTAGAAAGCGCGAGGAAAATCTTCGTGCCTGAAAATTGGTAGTTCGTTCATTTTGCGGGCGGTAATTTGCGTCTTCTTTAGTCGTTTTGTTAGAGTATAGCTTTGTCTTTATAGATAGCCGCGCATAACGAGAGCGAATTGTTCTGAAATCAAACTCTCCTTTTCCCCACAAATTCATTCGGGAAAACGAATTAAAGACATGTCCAGTGCTCGCGTCCTCCGCCGCGCGTTGCGCTCTCGTTTCGCGTCCACCTCCTCGGAATCTTCTCCTCTCTTCTCATCCTCTTTCTCGTCCTCCTCCTCGGCGCACGTGGAGCCGGCGGTTCCTTCTTCTTCTTCTTCTTCCCGGGGTGAAAACAGATACGATGCGTCGTCGCTCAAAAGCGACATCATCAACCACATCGGCCAACCGACGTTCCAAACGCACCCGCACTTGTTCAATGGGGATGATGAACTCACCCCTGGAATCTCGAAAAGTGAATACGCGTCCAGACGCGCGCGGTTAGGGAAACTTTTACCGGAAAATGCCGTCGCGATTTTACTCAGCGGAGACGTCTCCTATTACCCGAACACAGTAATACCGCACGCGAGTTATCGACAAGATTCCGATTTTATGTATTTTACCGGGATGATGCAACCACACTCGGCGATGATGATTATAAGAGACAGAGAAGACGCACCGGTGAGATACGTTTTGTTTACGAGACGGTACGATAAACGAGATGAGATTTGGAATGGTTGGAGAGCGCACCCGGAGGTGGCGGAGACGTTTTTCGGGTGCGACGAATCGGTCGCGATTGAAAGCATGGAAGAATACTTGAGGAAAGTTTTGAAGTCGTCGTCGTCGTCGTCTTCATCGTTTTTAAGTGGTGGTTTATCAACAGCGAGAAAGGTTTTTATGGATAAAGAGCGGTTTGCGACGACTGCGCATGGGAATCAAGTGTTGAAAGTAGTCACCGACGGCGCGTTCCCAACGCAAGCGTTGAAAGCAAAATCGCAAGCATTGAGGTGGAGAAAATCGGAGAGCGAGTTGATTTTGTTGCAAAAATCGGCGAGCGCAAATTTAGAAGGTATAGTAGCGGCCATGAGAAGGTCGAGAACGAACGAGGTGGTCACGGAGAGGGATTTAATGAACGTGCACGAGTATACGGTCAAATCGCTCGGCGCCGATCGATTGGCGTTTCCAACCGTCATGGGGGCTTCAAATCGCGCAACTATTGTCCATTACTACCAAAACGATAGAATTGTTCACCCGAATGATTTGTGTTTGATGGATGCGGGGTGTGAAATGAACGGTTACGTCTCGGATATCACGAGAGTGTGGGCGGGAGGCTCGGAAACGGCTTCGTTCGTCAACGACTACCAAAAAGCAGTGTACGATCGCGTGTGCGACGTGAGAGCTGCGGTACTCGCGAAATTAGAGCGCGATATTCGCTCACAAACACCGGTTTCGTTACGCGATTTACACGTTGCATGCGTAGATGCGACGTGCGATGTCCTCGTCGACTTGCTCCCGTCTCAAACCGGCGGCGAGTCTATCACCAAAAACTCGCTCCTCTCCAAAGGCAAATACGCCCAATACTTCCCCCACGCCGTCTCCCATTGGCTCGGCATGGACACTCACGACACGCCTTTAATCCCAGGCTCCACTTCCATCGAAAAAGGCGTCTGTTTCTCCGTCGAACCGGGGTTATATTTCGACCCAAACGATACGACTTTACCGAAAAGTCTCCGCGGCGTCGGCGCGAGAGTCGAGGACGAGGTGTGCCTGAATGTACGAGGCGAAGTGGACGTTTTGAGTCGAGCCGTGCCCGTGGACAGAGAAGAGTTGGACGCGTTTATTACGAGCAACAGTAGTACATCTGCTACTACTACTACTACTACGACGACGACGACGAGTCAAAAATAGATAGCAGCAGAACGACTAAAGTGTATTATTAGTATTAGTATTAGTATTAGTATTAGAAGTGTTCAATTTTTCCCGCCCAAACTCGAGCAAGGCACCATCCTCGCCTATTTTGAAGGAAAAGTACCACACACAGACGAGAAAAACGAAGCGTCGAGCATCACAAAATCGTTTTCGCCGCGCAAGTTCGTAACGAAAACATATACATACGAATATCCATTCGCAAACGTTTGCGCACAAGTAGCACGCGAGACTAATTATTTACGAGTATACGAGTCGACATCCATCTTTAAATGTCGATCCAACCATGCGCGTAAACAAAAAGAACAACGACATCATAACGTGTTCGTCTGTCTTGAATCACTTGCGCTCGAAAAGAGTTTGTGTTTTTTATTCGCTTTTGTTCTTAGCGCTGTTAGAGGTACGCACATATTCGCGAAAGAAGACGTCGATTGATTGGAGAGACAGTCGACGAGTAATATTTTCTCGTTTTCTTCCACACGCGATGGTCGCGAGTACCGTTTTCGAGGCGGATTCCGCGCGTTGTTTTCATTCGAATGCGCGTGGGAAGAGCGAAATATCGCCACTCGTCAAGTCTTTTCAAACGTTCAAAAATTCAAAGATTGGATTCAAAAGTGTTGACTTTTTTCTTCGTCTTCTTCTTCCTTTGTGCGACGGCTGTATTCTGACTGACACATGATTCATTACTATTATCATCGAAAATGATCAATTTCAACAGGTCCTTCTCTGGTCCGTCGTTTTAGTCCCGGGAGACGCAAACTCCGTCTGGAATTTAAGCGCGCAACAGTACTACCAGCGGGAAACTGGAAATCTCAAATCGTTCCAACAACAACCGAGATTTCAAATCCAAGTCAGAGTTTTAGATCTCTATTTGGAATCGCTGGCGCATAAGCAAGAACATTTGTGGAGAAAAGAAGAGTTTAATCTTTACGACAAAAACTTACAACCTTTACACCCGGAACCACCAGATAAGAGGACGGGAATAGGCTTGAGTTTATCTTCGTTGGGGAGGTGTTTATTGGAGGAGGTGGTGTCTTCGAAGTTTTCGAAGTCAACGGCGATTGGCGAGCGCGTCAGCAACTACAATCTTAACGTTCGCGTTTAGTTTAATAGTTTCAGAGGCTCGCTTACTATATAAATCGCTGTATCACTACTAATCTACATACATATCCCGGTCGAAGAAGAAGAAGTTTATAACACACAAACACTTCAAGACGCTAGTTGGACGAAAGAACGAACAACTACTACTTCAGAAGAAAAACTACTATATTATTACATATATATATATAATCAACAACAACAACAACAAAACAAAAAAAAGGAAAAAATAAAATGGCGAGATTACAACGACCATCCGGAGGCGGCGCCGCGACGAAAGTTGCCGAGTCTGGGTACGTCGAAGCTTCGGTAGCGCCGGCTTCGGCGCCGCCGAAAATTACGTTGCGAAACGTCATTCCGGTGAACGACGTGATCGCGGGCGGTTGCGCTCGTGCCGCGTCGCAGTCGACGATTCACCCACTCGATACCGTCAAGGTCCGCATGCAAGCGTTAGCTGGCAAGGGGAAAGCTGCACAGGAAGCTGCCGCGGCGCAGAAAGCGGCCAAGGCGGTATCCACGGGTAAATATGGCGTCGGGAGCGCCTTCATGGCGAATGGCGGAAGCAAACGCGTCGCGTTGGCTCGAGGCGCTTCAGCCGTCGGCAAAGAGTTTTCCGTGCTTTATAAAGGCGTGTTCGGTGCCGCGAGTGGAGCTGGACTTGCTATCGGCACTTACTTTGCTTTCTACGGCGCCGCGAAGAAATTGTTGGAACGATATTCCGACTACTCCGTCTCCAAGACTGCTTTCGTGGCTGGCGGTATCGGCGCCTTGGGTTCCTCCTTGGTCAAAGTACCCGCCGCGGTTTGTATTCGATCCGTGCAAGCTGGAGTATACCCGAACGTCTTTGCTGCCGCGGGGACAATCACGAAAGCTGCCGGCTGGAGAGGTTTGTTTACGGGGTACGCGCCGACTTTGCTCGAAGACATCCCAGACATGGCGGTCAAATTTGCGGCTTACGAAACTTTGCGAACGATGCATCGCAACTTTTTCAACAAAGACGACGATGAAGCCGATGCTTTTGCAGACATCTCCATGGGTTTGATCGCTGGATCCGTCGCAGCTGCTGCGACGACGCCTTTGGACGTCGTAAAGACGCGCATGATGTGTAACGCCGCTGCGAGACCATCTTTTGGCGGCGCCATTGTGGGCGTATGGAAAGAAGCGCCGGCTGGCTTTATCAAGGGCAAACTTCCCATGTACTTTACTGGTGTCGGCCCTCGTGCGTTCTCGAACGGTATCAACTCTGCCATATTCTTCATGTTCTTTGAAGCGATGCGTGCTGGGTTGAAACGTCGCGAAGAGCGCGTCGAACTCGAAAAGAGACGGTTACGAAGAGTCGGGTACAACGGCTCCAAGAACGAAGAGTTTCGATGGGCGAACACCGACCAACAAGTCGGCAGAGTCACGGAAGCCTCCGTGACGACGTCCACTTTACGCCACAAGTTTACGCTTCCCAAGTTGAAGAAGTGTTAAACGTACTTCCTTTTATTACCACCACCTCCGAAAAAAAGTTGATTGAAAATAATATATAAAAAGCTCGAGACGAGAAGGTTCTGCAAGAAGCTCGCTCGACGAGATGGTGAAACGACGAAAAAACTCTGTGTTTCCAATTTGTACTTACTTACTTAATATAAATCGTACTATCATCATCCTCAATACTAAAATAATGTTACTGTGTATTATTGTTGTTTTACTGCGTTCTCTCTCTCTCTCTCGTTCGCGTTTGGTTTCTAATATATATCTTGTTGTTATTTCAATTCGCATCGTTTTACTAAATTTATATGATTCTTCATTTTACGGTTTCACGGCCAAACTCATCGCCTGTTGCTGCTGTTGCTGCGCCACGCGCATCCCCGCCACGTAATTTAAAATCTTCAACCTCGGTCCCGGCGGAATTCGTACCTCTTGCAACGCGTTATCGTTCAACAAAAGCAAACAATCGTCCGTCAACAACCCTCTCTTAAAATTTTTCTCGTACTTCTCCAACCCGAGCGCCGTCAACATCCCAACCGCGTGCGAATAAAACACGTCTGTCTTTTCATTCTTCCCAGAAAACGACTGGCCAATCTTCATAAAGGCCCCGTTCAACAGCGAAAACAAAACGCCCGATTTCACCGCCTCTTGCGCAATCTGCATCGGCCCTTCCGGTATCGCCGCGTCCTGCCCTCCAAACGCCGCCTTCTGCCCGCTCAAACTCGACGACACCGACAGCGCCGCGCCGGCGCCAAACATAGCCAACATCCCGGTTTCAATCTCTGAAAATTTGTTCATCTTCTTAATCCAGCACGTCAACCCGCCTTGGACGGCGGTAAATACCGCTAAGTTCACCGCCAACACGTGCGGCGGTCCGGACATGGCGCCGGACATCGCCGGTTGATTCGCCATCGCCGGGTTCGTCGCCGCTTGTTCCGCGAGGTTTTTGTTCACCGTCCCGAGCACGAAGCCGAGCACGCCACCTGTTTGTTCGTCACAAAAGAAAAGAGAGAGAGAGAGTTAGAGAGAGAGGAGAGAACGCGGAAAAGGTTGTTGGTTTTCTAACGACAATCTGATCAACATCGCCGCCAGAAAGAGAGATGAAATGAGAAAAAGAGATCTCTTTCGCGCGTACCTTGCACGGCACTCCCGGCCGAAATCGCGGCAATTTCCACCGGCACAGATTGGTTCTTCAACCACTCGTCTATCTGCTTCTTCTTCTCGGTCACGATATCGCCGATGCCCATGATGTTTGTTTGCTTTTTTAAACGTTTGTTACAACTTTTTGTGACGATTCAAATCCAGAGATGAGAGCAAAAATGTGAGATATTTTACTACCACGCTCGCGCGTTTACCATGTTTAATGTTTACGATTATTATTGTCTACTTTCTATATATTTACTTTAAAAACGAGTCGTCGTCACTCTGTCCTCCTCCTTGTGTGGTTTTGGTGGTGGTGCTGTTCTTTTTGTTGTTCTTCTCGTCGTCGTTTCTTGAGCCGCTTTCTGTCGGCTTTTGACACGTACGTCTTTGTCTTTGTCTTCTCATCTCTAAAAATCATCGTTTCTTTTTCTTCCTTTTCTCTGTCGTCGTCACGGTCGCGTCCTTTCGTTTTCGTTCGCAAAACTCCTTCTTTCCCTCTGTTGTCTTCTTCTTTGTCTTCTTTTCCTCTTTGTATTCTTTTCATGAGCATGCTCGTCCGGTTCGGAATCGAATCCGTCGTCTTTAACGACTTTCGCAATTCGTCCAACAATTTCACCTCTTTTTTATCCAATTCTTTCAACTCCTTCGCTTTCGTATCCTCGTAATGGTCCCTAGCGAGTTCGGCTTTGCGATGGGCCTCGGCGACAGTCGCCGCGTGGCCGGATTTGTGCGTCCCGCCCATCTTTTAAATAGAATTATAAAGCATAGAAGAGGAGTACATGAATGAAATTTGTATCTTGTGATGAGTGATGTTTTTGTGTGTGGAAAGGCTGCCATTTCTCACAATTCTACTTCAATTTTCCTCTCTCAGTCTCTCTCTCTCGCGTAGACATTTTTTTTACCTGCGATGACCGCCTCTTCGGTTTCTTCCACTGCCGCTTTGCCTTCCTCCTCCTCTGGACGAGGACGAGGACGGACCACCTTGACCACCATTTTGGGCGTTTCTGCTGGTATAGAACGCGCTTTGACTTTCGTAAAAGGAGTTGTAAAACATGGCGTCCTCCGCGTTTGAGGAGTAAAAATCGCGCGCCGAAGGGCGTCCGTGGCGGCTTCCCGCCGAGTTCGAGCTCGAGGACGCGCGGCGTCGTTGGACGGAGACCGTGCTATCCCATTGATACTCAGAGGCGTCGTGGGAACGTCGGTCGGCGGAGGTTTTTAACGCGTCTTTTGCGACGTTGAGATGGTTGAAAACTCTGTTTGCGTCTTCGGTGAGCAGTTTGAGCACGTCCTCGTTCCCGGCGACGAAATGGCTCGGAAGCTCGTTCGGGTGGAAGACTTTGTCCGCGTGCGCGCGCAAGGATAACTTTTTGAACGCTTTCGTGATGTCGCTGTCGCTCAGAGATGTGGTGGACGAGTCGTCAGAGAAACCGAGTATGGCGCGAGCGTGTATTGGAGCGGATTCGCCGTACTGCTGCTCCAATTTGATTTCCACCGCTTTCAACTCTTTCGCGCGACTCTTGGCGTCGTTCTTTTGCTTGACGTCGCCGTTCGCATCCGCCGTTTTTTCGTACATGTTCAAATCTTCTAAAGACTTGTCGAACAAACGCAAGTGCGAGAAGATCGCCGCGCGACGAGAGTACGCTTTCGCGCGCGTCGGGTCGAGAATGATGGCGCGACCGCAATCGAGCATGGCGTCGATGTACTTCTGCGCACCCATACGCGCAGCAGCGCGGTTACACAGAATGGCGCTAACAAACTGCTTCGATAACGACGAATTAGACGCCGCGATGCACTTCGTGTAGTGCATCTCGGCCTCGTCGTACTCGCCACTCGAGAATGCGGAGTTCCCGCACATGCGCGCGTCGTATTGATCTTTCAGAACGGCAAAGATAGCTCCGGAATCGGGACGAATCGCGTTAAACGTGTCTAGCATGGTGAACGTTTTATGCTCGGGGCCATCTCCTCCAGGTTCACCAGTTTCTGAGCCGCCAAACGTTGGACCGGTGAAACCGTTCGTTTGTTTCGCGAACCGTTCCAAATCGTCCACGTCACCTAATCCGTAGTGCACGATTATGCGCAACAAAGTCATCTCGATTATGTTCTCTCTGACCGCCATATCGTCTTCTGGTTCGACCACGCGAGGAGGAGAGTGTTTGTTCCTCGTTCCTTTTGGTTTTGTCGGAGATAACGGGGCGAAAAAGTCGAACGATTCCAACGTTTCTAATGCTTCTTTATACTGTCCGCAAATCATGAGCGCGTTTATTTTCAAGCACGCCACGAGCTGTCGAGTGTCCAACGGCATGTGCGTCGCCCTGCCCTCAATATCCGTCGCATCTGTCATCGCCGATTTCACTAACAACTCGTTCTGCACGAAGCTTTCTCCGCCGTTTATGGGTGTTCTTCTCAAAGCGCGTCTCGCGTCGGTGAGATACGTCACATCTGAGATTATTTTCAAACGCTTCGCGTGCTCGAGCTCTACGCGCGCTTCTTCTTTTTCCTTCTCCGAAGCTTTTGAGCTCGAAACAATCGTAGTATAACACGCACACGCCGCAGTAAAATCAGCCAGACGCTCGTGGCATTTCGCTTGACGCAAAATTGGTTTCATGTACGTCGCATCCGCTTTTCTCGCGCGCATGCAATCATCGATACATTCCTGGATTTTCTGGCGATACTTCCAAAGCATATCCGGCGTGTACTTACCGTCCATCTCCTTCGCTCGTTCTCTCGATTCTTCTATTTGTATAACCATCAGCGTCGATGCCGCTCGGTTGCTCAAAAGTGTCCCCGCTTCTCTGCCTAACAGCTGTCTCGTGGGAAGAAACGGCGCGCCGCTGCCGTTGTTTCTACTCGGCGAAAAACTACCGTGTTTGTCCGGGGACGGCGCAATGCTTTCGAGCATAATTATTGCGCGCGTGTACGTATCTCGAGCCGCGCGGAACTTCTTCAAAGCCAGCTCGTCTTTATCTTGATTCACAAAAGAAGAAGCTTCTTGAAACAATCCGTTCGCTTCGAGTTTATACGCTTTCACATCTTTTTCTACGTTTACCATTTTCTCCATCTCTTTCTCGGACGAAGGACTATTCCTCGAAGGCGACGATCCCATCGCGCGACCGAACGCATTTGTTGCACTACTGCCCGTTGTTGTTGGCGACTTTGGCGAACCCGGTGACTTCACGACGGCAAACTTCTTAAATGGTTTTCGCGCACCTTCGCCGTTTACTATTCGCGGGATTGGTCTTCCGTCGGTAGTAAAGTTGTAACCGACGTTAAAGGCAGACGCGCTGGGTAACGGACTACCACTACCGTTGATGTTGTTGCTTTCACCTCCAATGGTCACCTTTGAGAAGGAGTTGCTCAACACCGCCTGCGGGGAAAACGCGCCATTTTCTCGAAAACTCGTCGCGGCTTTCGTCGCCATTTTTGCCGCTTCCTTACTATCGCTCGGAACTTCTTGCATTCTATCGCTATTCGCGCTACTTTTGTTCTGCATTCTACCACCGCTACTGCTGCCTTTTGCTTTACTGCTATTACTCCTACTGTACGTCTTTGGCTTTGTCACGCTGCCGCCAAATCCGCCGCCCTCTGAACTTCCGTCGCCACCGCCGCTTTGAAAAATCACCGGCGTCGAAGTCGCGTTCGCCGATCCCGTCGGCGTGGTGGTATTAAAACTCGTCGTCCTCACCCCCGGATGCGTCTCGGCAAACATAGAGGGCGAAAACTCCGTCGGCGTTTTGATGTGCGCCCACTGCGGATTCGGCGGCGACGGTTCTTCTTCTCGTCTCTGCTGACCAAACGTAAATCCAGGTGACGAGGTAAATCCTCCAAACGAAGACGGTGACTCCTCGACGTTGTTGCTATTAGTATTATTATTGTTCAAAGACGCCGGGGTCCCTTCCGACACGACGCTCATCGGCGACGCCGAACTTTCTTCTCTAAAATCACCAAACGCAGTTGGAGAAGTCTCTTTTTGTCCGAACGTGAAGGAAGAGGAGGAAAAGCCGGGGTCGACGCCGCCGAACGGGTTGATGTTGTTGTTGTCGTTACTTTTTCCACCACCAGGATTCGAGGTCGTCGTTCTCACCGAATGCCTCGTGCTCTTGTAAGACGACTTGACTCGCCCTTCCGCGCCGAAACCACCCGTTTTTTTCTTCCCAGACGAAGTCCTCGTCGTTGTCGTCGTCGTCGCGTGGCCCGGGGAGAAGAACATTCGCTTTTCCGCGCGTTCTAGTTCTTCTTCTTCTTCCATCTCGGACATCTCTGATTCTTCTTTTCGGGAAAGAAAGAAAGAAAAAAGAGGACTCTCGTGTATGCGTTTTTTCTCGCGTCAAATCGTCGTTGTTGCGCAGCACATTTACTATATATAAACAACTACTCTCCTCCTTCTGTGTATATTATACTATATACGTGTATATAACAGAGAAGAGGAACAAAACTTCTTCTTGAGAGCTTCTTCTTCTTAAGAGCGACGAGAGCGCAACAGAATGGAGTTTTTACTGAGCTTTTTGACGAGATTCGCTTGGAAAAAAATTTGGTCTTTTCCTGTTTTGGGTTTATAAAATTAGGGTTTAGCAGCTCCTTCTTTCCTCCTCTAAAAATTCAAAAATTTTGGAACTTCTTCTCCTGTTGTGTTTGTGTTTACGTTGTTGTTGTTGTTGTCTGGGTCAAGTTCAAACAAACAAAATGAAGTACGTGGTGGTCTCCGGCGGCGTGGTCTCGGGATTAGGGAAAGGCGTGACGGCGTCTTCGGTCGGTGTGATGCTCTCCGCGGCGGACTATAGAGTGACGCACATAAAAATCGACCCGTACATAAACGTGGACGCCGGGACGATGTCGCCGTTTGAACACGGGGAAACGTACGTTTTGGACGACGGGGGAGAGTCGGATTTGGATTTAGGAAACTACGAGAGGTTTTGCGATATCAACTTGACCAGGGACCATAACATCACGACCGGGAAAGTGTATCAGTCGGTGATCGAGAGAGAACGGGAAGGGAAGTATTTAGGGAAAACCGTGCAAGTGATTCCACACGTGACGGATGAAATCCAGGATTGGATCGAACGCGTCGCGCATATTCCGGTGGATGGGAAGGAAGGCCCGCCGGACGTGTGCATCGTCGAGCTGGGTGGGACGGTTGGGGACATCGAGAGCATGCCTTTTATCGAAGCTTTGAGGCAGTTTCAGTTTCGCGTCGGGCCGGAAAATTTTTGTTTAGTACACGTGAGTTTAGTACCAGTCGTTGGTTCCGTCGGCGAGCAGAAGACGAAACCGACCCAACACTCGATTCAAGCGCTGAGAAGCGCGGGATTGGCGCCGACGATGTTGGCCTGCAGAAGTTCGTCCGCGTTGGATAAAGCGGTGATGGAGAAGTTGGCGTTGTTTTGCCACGTGAGCCCGAACAATATTTTGAACTTGATCGACGTTTCGAATATTTGGCACGTGCCGTTGATTATGGTGGAACAGAAAGCGCATTTGGCTATTCTCGGGCACTTGCAGATGAAGCCGAGACCGTTAAAGTTGGAAGCGTGGAAACACAGAGCGGAAAAGTGGGATAGCGTGCACGTGCCGTGTTCGATTGCGGTGGTTGGGAAGTACACCGGCTTGGGCGATTCGTATTTATCCGTGACGAAGGCGTTGATGCATTCATCAATCGCGTGCGATAGAAAGTTGAAGATTTTATGGATCGAGGCTGAAGATTTGGAAGAAGAGTCTAAACAAGCGAACGAAGATAAGTACGACGAAGCGTGGGCAAAATTGAAAAGGGCGGATGGCGTGTTAGTGCCTGGTGGTTTCGGCGGCAGAGGCGTGGAAGGGAAGATGTGCGCGGCAAAGTACGCGCGAGAGAACGAAATCCCGTACTTGGGCATTTGCTTGGGCATGCAAGTCGCGGTAATTGAGTTTGCCAGGAACGTGTGCGGCCACGCGGACGCGCACTCGACGGAGATGGACCCGACAACGGAGCATCCGGCGGTTATTTTCATGCCGGAAGGATCCAAGACGCACATGGGCGGTACCATGCGTTTGGGCGCTCGAGAAACTATTTTTCAAACGAAAGAGTGCGTGTCGTGGAGATTATACGGTAAGAAAGACGCGGTCGCGGAGAGACATCGACACCGGTACGAGGTGAATCCGGAAATGGTGGACGAGTTTGAACAAAAAGGGTTGCATTTTGTCGGGAAAGACGAAACCGGAACGAGAATGGAAATTTGCGAATTGGCTAATCATCCGTTTTTCGTGGCGTGCCAGTACCACCCGGAGTTCAAATCGCGACCGGGGAGACCGAGCCCGATGTTTATGGGTTTGTTATTGGCGGCGAGTGGACAGTTGGAGTCGTACGTCTCCGACGAAGCCGTCGAGTTAAGAATTTCAATGGGGAACATGATGCGTTCGCCGATAAAATCGATCAAAGCGGCTGGGTTGTACGTCGGAGGCACGGACTGAAGTAAAGGAGAAAAAGTAAAAAGAGAAAAAGAAAGAGGGATATAAAAGAGGGAGAGAGAAAGAGAAAGAGAGAAAGAGATGTGAAGGAAGTAGGTGTGCCTCAGACGTGAAAGCGTGCGTTTATTGTTATTATTATTCTTGTTGATATCACACAGAACTACTACTGGTATTTAAAAAAGGTGACTTTATTACACTCGATGGGAAGACTTTATTATTTCACTCCTCATCTTCACCCTCTTTATCTCCACCACCGTTCCCGCTAACAACAACCATAGACAAGTCTATCCAGGAGGCATTTCTTTTGTCTTCCAAGTTTTCTTCTCCTTCTTCTTTCCCAGGCGACTTGGCGGCGTGTCGTAAATCGTTCAGCGAGCCGATGTTTCCAAACTCCTCGAAACTCGCAACTTTGACCATACCAGAGATCAAACCCGAACGACTCGGTACTCTGTGCATTTTCGGGGAGTCCGTCAACGCCGCGCTGCTTCTCCTGGCTGGCGACTGCGGCGTGCCGTCTAACAGCGACATCGCGTGCGTGGATCCCATTCTGACGATACCTCGCATGTTTGCACCACTTGCGACGCGTTTCAACGCCGCTTGCGCCGCCTTGACGGCCACCGCTTCCGCTTGGCGATGTTCCTCCTCTGTGCCTTCCTTGTGGTCGTCCTCTTTCGGTGCTGGCGTGTCGTGTTCTGGGAGCGAATCGAGCTTTGAAATATCGAACGGTTTCGCCGCGGCTGATAAATTCGGCGCCGGTCTTTGTTGTTGATCGATGGAATTCCTCCTCGACGACCCGGCCGAGTCTTGTTCTCGGTTCGCTTTCATCCACGGTCGACCGGAGATTTCCCCATCGAGGGATTTCCTACCGGCTTTCTTCCCTAAATCGATGCCTTTCAACGCTGCCGCGACGGCGTCGTGCGCCGCTTCGATTTCTTTCGTCCTCGTTTCTTCCGTCCTTTCGAACCGTCTCGGTATTAAGCTGCGATGTCCATAAATATACGTCCCGGCGGGTAAATCTTCAAACTCTGGCGGGCTCACCTCCATGCCACTCGTATCTTCCGGCAATAACTCCGACGCGCCTTCGAAATTCGACACCACCACGGTCCCATCCGCGCCTCGCCCGTACTTCAACGGAAACTCGCCGCTCGCGTCCCTCGCCGCGAACACGCGCACCGTCCTCGCGTCGTAACACGTAAACGCAAACTTCCCTCTCAATTTCGGCAAGCAGTGCGTCCCAAACGTCTTATACACGTGACACACCAATTCAGCTTCGTAACATCGTCCTCCTACCAACGTATGCGCCGCTTCCAAAGGATCCGCGTGCGCCCTCTTCTCCAAGTCGTCCCCTCGCCTCCCTTCAGGTGAGAATAACCTCCACGCTAAATAATCCACGTTGGTTAAATGCCCGACGAATGAGACGATGATTTCGTTATCCGTGAACGCTTGCACGTTTGGCCCAACCCCAATGGCAATCCCTCCACCGTTCAACTCGCTCGTCGACTTGTTCGAAAACTCGATAGCTTCCAACGCCTCTCTCACGTGTTGCTCGCTCTGTTGATGCGCTTCCCCGGTGTCGTGATTGATGGATAAGGTTTTCGGCGGGATGACGCATAGGAATTTCCCGGTTCGGCTGTTCATTGTACGCTTCGTTGACTCTGTTTACTGTTTCGTGTCGTTGGTGTAGGTGAAAAACTGTGCGCGAGTGGTCTCGTGATGTGGAATGAGAGCGCTCAAAACCTGGATACTCTCTTCAATTTATCCAATGTGCAACAACAGGCTCCTCTTTCTCGCGCGCTCGAACGACGAACAAAGATAAAAGGCGACGGACGACAACAACTCCTCCCTTTGTCGAGAAGTGTGGTGGTAAAAATCAACTCGCTCGTTCGCTCGTTTCAAAGCGTATATGTGCGCTTTTCGTATCGCGAGAGAAAGACAGGACGAAGAAAAAAAATAATGTGACTCGGACTCCAATTGCACAAAAATACTCATGAAGCTGCCAAAAAGCTCCGTGCGTATGATGCTTTCTCTCTCAACCGATGATACACCGATGTACTACTCTCTGTTTTTCGCCATCATCATCGCTTCCTTCTTAACACCCAAAAAAACTTAAGATTATGCCCCCCTCGCGTTCAAACGACGACGCAGGGAGCGAGGTGTGTTGGTGTTCTCTCTCTCTCTCCGATCAAGTAGTATATTGTTTCACATGTGCAGATCAGAGAAATTTTCGAGAAAATAGAGACGTTTTCTTTTGAGCAGCAAAGGCACCATTTTACCTCAGAAATTAGAGAAGAGTATACACGAAAGCTTTGTTTCTTCTTTTAAACGAGAATGGCGTTCGGCGGCGGAGGAGGATTCGGGAGCGCTCAAAACGTCCCGCAATCCCCGTTCGGGCAAGCGCCGGCGTCGCCGTTCGGAGGAGGAGGAGGCGTTGGAGGCGCATCGGGTGGTTCGGGAGGATTCGGTGCCCCTTCCAATCAACAAGGAAGTGTTGGAGGTTTGTTTAGTCAACCGTCGAGTGCGGTGGTTGGAGGGTTTGGACAGCAGCAACAAACCGGAAGTGGCCAGTTGGGTGGATTCGGGCAGCCGCAACAACAAACCGGGGGCGTCTCGCCGGGAACGAGTACGTTTTGTAAACTTCGCTTATCATGTGTTTTGATTTTCAATTTTCCATTTGATTTTGTGTTCTTCGTCTCCTTCTTTCTCTCTCTCTCTCTTTCGCGAGTAACGAACGGGTTTCTGCTCGCTTTTCGGCGATCAACGATTCGCTTCGTCGTTCGATCGATCACTACTAACGCATTCTTTCTTTCCTGATTACAAATAACAGTCGCAAACGCGTGTCGCTTCTGGAACAAAGGCCAGTGTAAATTTGGACAAAGATGTAATAACAAGCACGTGTGCTCGACGTGCGGCAGCTCGGCGCACAGGGCGGTGAATTGCTCGATGTCACCAGGCGTCGCCGGATATCGAGCGACGAGGGTGGTAGATAAGGAGTTGGTCGGACCGTCGATGACGTACGCGATGTTGCAGTCGATGTCGGCGATGCCCGATCACGATAAACGGAGCGTGGAGGAGATGCGATACGACGCGTGGTCGAAAGCGGGAGAGCCGGGACAGGCGAGTGGGCAGCAAGGTGGATTTGGATCGGCACAAAGGGGTGGAGCCTTTGGTGCGAGCGGAGGAGGCGCATTCGGTGGATCTAGCTTCGGAGGAGGCGCGGCTACTTCTCCGTCCGGAGGGTTTGGCCAGCCGTCCTCGACGCCGGCGTTTGGGCAAACCCAAGCCGCGTCACCGTTCTCCGGCGGTGGTTCGTCTGCTTTCGGCGCGACAACCACAGCTGGTGGCTTTGGATCGAGTCCGAGAACGTCTACTTTCGGTGCTAGTGGCAGCGGAGGTGCATTCGGTCAACAAACATCTCCCCAAGGCGCATTTGGGAGTACCGCAGGCGCCGGAGCTGCGGGGGGTTTTGGAGGAGGCGGAAGTGCACTTGGTGGTGGAGGCCAACAAAGCGGCGGATTATTTGGAGCTAGTGGTGCCGCTGCACCGCAAGCTTCGCCATTTGGAACTTCAACGCAATCGGGCTCGTTGTTTGGGAATCAACCGCAACAAAATCTACCCTCGGCCTTTGGTCAACCTTCGCAAAGTTCTGGCTTCGGCGCGACTCAACAACAACAATCTGGATCATTCTTCGGCTCCAAGCCGGCTGCTGCACCTACTGGTGGTCTTTTTGGAGCTACACCTCAACAAGCGAGTGGTGGGGGCGGCTTGTTCGGGTCCACGGGAACGTCGTTGGGAGGTACTGGCGGTTTTGGCAGCGCTGCACCATCGCAGCAGCCTCAGACGCCGGGTTTTGGTGGATTCGGCGGGTCGCAAGGGCAACAACAGCAGCAGCAAAATGCTTTCGGTCAGACGCAATCTACCGGGGGGAGCAGTTTATTTGGAACGCAGCAAACTCAGGGCAGCGGCTCGATCTTTAATCAAGGAGGCCAACAATCTGGGTTCGGCTCTCAGACACAAGCGACGCCAGGTTTCGGTGCTCCCCAGCAGCAACAAGGAGCAGCCGGCTCGCTTTTCGGTGCTAAACCTGCTCAAGCACCAGGAAGTTTCTTTGGTGCGGGCGCATCAACGCCGTCGACTTCTCTCTTTGGAGGAGGAGCGCAGACGTCGCCAGCTGGCGGTCAAAGCGGCTTTGGCGCTGCGCCAGGAAGTGGTGGACTTTTTGGCGCCGCGAAGCCTGCGGCGTCGCCATTTGGTGGCGGTGCACAACAACCGAGCACCGGCGGATTATTTGGTTCAACTGGGGCTGGTGCGAGCGGCGGATTATCCTTAGGTCAAACGCCTACGCAAGGGGCAGGTGGGGGCCTCTTTGCGGGTGGAGGTACTCAAGCGGGAGGCTCGAGTTTATTTGCGCCGAAGCCATTAACTGGAACGACGACACCGAAAGGATCATTGTTTGGAGGAGGCGCGGGTGCACAAACTCAAAGCACCTCCTCGACTGGTCTCTTTGGCGGCGGTCCGTCTTCATTACAGACTCCGTCTTCGAATGCTGGAGGCTTGTTTTCTTCGCAACAGCAGCCGGGGCAGCCGTCGAGCTTGTTCGGAGGCATGAAACCCGCCACGGGTGGTGGGTTATTTGGTAGTGCTCCTGGTACTGGAGGCGGACTTCAATTGCAGCAACAGCCAGCGCAGCAAGCGCCTTCTTTATTCGGCGGTGCCGGTGGCCTTGGTGGAGGTGGGCTATTTTCGCAGCAAGGACAACAACAACAGCAAGGACAGTCGCTCTTTGGACAGCAGCAACAACAAAATCAAGTTCCTTCGTCTCCATACGGCGCTCAGTTACCCGTTCCCAACGCCGGGGCACTTGTTCCCGCGTCATCATCAAAGCCACGTCAGTCACTTCTCGGCGATGCGGGCGTTTCGAGCCACGTTTCGAGATCCACGGCGTCCGCTTTGGCCACGTTCCCTTCGCGACCGCAAACGCCACGAGCGCCGTGGTTACAATCTCGAGGCGCGACATCTGGTGCAAAGCCACCATCCTCGCATCAAAAAGCAGTCGTCTTATCCAGACGAGAACACGGCGGTAGTGGAATGCCGACGTATTTGGATAAACCTTCGCACGACGCATATGAAATCGCGCAACCGGAAGGTGGTGCAGTTCAAGACGGGATCGGAAGGAAGGATTCTCCTGCGAATGGTTGGTTGTTCAAGCCGCGCGAAGATCCCCGCGCTTTATTCATTCGTCCTACGAGCACCTTGATTGGTAACGGCAAAGAAGGTCTCAGTGGAATCTCGTTGGCGACGTACGGAAACGGTAAGGCGTCGTCGCCTAGAGATCAAAGACTCAGTTTACCGTTCGTCGATGAAGATTCTGGAATTACGATTTCACCAACCCTGGACGAACTTAGAGATCTCGTGGAAAAGCGCGGCCCTGAAGCGCTGACGTGCGTCGAGAATTTTTCTGTCACGGACAAGGAGTTTGGCAAAGTTGAATGGCTGGAGCCCGTGGATGTATCAAGATTGGACGTCGCGCGCGTCGTCAAATTTGAAAAGGCGTGCTTGTACTTATATCCCGAAGATGCTGGCGTAGAAGCGCCAGAGACGGGCAAGGGTCTGAAGAAAAGCGCCATGGTCACGCTGACAGGTATTAAGCCGAGAAAAGGTACCGCCGCAGCAAAAAAGAGATACGAGGAGAAGATTGAAAGCCAAACGAAAGCGGCGGGCGGCGAGCTGGTTAGCTACGACGCGGATGTCGGAGAGTGGAAGTTCTCTCTCCATCTGTAATGAGAAAAGTAGATAGGCACTTTACAACGCAAAAAGCACAGTATGTCGGTGGGCGGTTGATGAGCGCGGTAAAGTAAACATATGTATATATATATATATATATAGTGATGAGTGTGAAAAAGCAAGTTATGCCGTTGGGTTTTGATGACACCTCGTTACACAACGAAGTTTTAGTGCAAAATTATTAGTTTGCAAATATTATACACCAGTACAAGTACGTACGTTACGTACATTGATGAATGAATCTACACATATTCTATGCTAATTCTGTATTTACCGTGGTCTATTCGCATTATTCTCTCCTTCCTTTTAATCGTTCGCTGTCCAAGTTTGCTTGCTTGTAGGCGGCTAACGCTTCCGGTGTGAGATTTTTGGTCGCACCGCCGAGATTCAATTTTTTCGCAAAAGTCGCGACAATAAAAGCGACAAAAAGTACGAATACTAAACCTCCAACGCTCGAGCCGTTCGATACTCTCAACCCTTCCGATTCAATGATCAACTCGCCTTCCTCGATTTGCTTGCGTGCCTCCTCTTCGATTTCAGCTTCCTCTTCGCGAAGTTCGTTTTCGTCTTCTTCGTCATCGTTATCCATCTCTTCCGAAGAGGCGGAAGATGATGAAGTAGAAGAAGAGGACGCGTCGTAATCGTATTCGTCTGCGCTGTTGATGCTCTTTTTAATCGTAGCCGTCGCACTCGTCTTCTTGATCGAACCATTACTCTTCTCTTTCTTCACCTTCTCCTCCGGCGGGCAACAACTGTCTTCGCACCCCGTATTAGGACATAAGTTACAACTCAACTGACACTCCATGCTCATGTAGTTCGGATTGCTCGTGCACTCGCCAGTGCTCGCCCACGTGCAACACTGATTGTTGTTATCCTTACAAGAACTGCCACCGCTTGCTCCTCGGAGCTTTTCTTCTATCTTTTTCAGTTCAATCATTTCCCTAGACACCGGTTTACATCGCAAAATGTTATTCTCCTTTATCGAGCAATCATACTTTTGCCTCGGCTTGCTGAAATCTAGATCCGTTCTCTTGCACACTTTAAGCGCCCGTTCTTTGGTGCTGTTATACAACGTCTCCGCGACAATTAGCGCGATCTCATCTCGTCGTCGCATCATTGTCCCTTCCCTGGAGCTTATCTCTCCAATCGTAATCGGCTTCTCAAACATCTGTCCTCGCGTACACGACGTCATGTCCGTCCCTTGGTACCAGTGTTTATCGAACGCGTAATCATCTACTCTGTATGTTACTCCGTAGTGCAAAACCACTGGAAACCTTTCATCTTTTGGTGGCATATACCCTGGATACAGCATGAATGAATCCGACACGGAAAACTTCAACTTCCTCTCCGCCGCGGCAAACACGTACCCGTACATCTCCGAAATCCACGGCGGTCCGGCTTTGCCGTTTTGATTAAACACGTCCCCGGTATTCGCCCAGGAATCTGGGTCGCTCCTCACCTGTTCTGTCCAATACAACCACCTCGGCGCGAGCGGCTCTAAATCTTCTCTGTGCATGACCGTGAACCCGCCGACTTGCTGCGCGCCTTCTACGTTCGGGACCCTCGCTTTCACCCCCATGTGATTCTTGGGGAAGATCCCAACTAAATACCCGTAATGCGCGCTCACGGGATTCCCTAACGCCACCCCCAACAAATCCGCATCCATCGACCTCCGAAACGCCATATCTGCGTCCAAAACGATGATAAAATCCTCCGTCGGATTCGCGTGTTCCATCCAGTGCATAATCGAATACGGTTTGTTATACGCCGAATACCTATCCCCGCTCACTGGATGTTTCGCGTAGTTCGGGTGCACGTGCGTGTTCGGTACGATATCTAATCCCGGTGGAGGTGTTTGATCGCACGCCATCAATCGCGTAATCTGTCCTTTTTGTTTCACCTTCTTGAACGAATAATACAAGCCTAGAGATTGCCAGTCAAAGTAGGTGTTGCACTCGGTGCTGAAGATGGTGTGGTAGGTTGGTGTTTTTTGCTTCTTAGTATTCTTCTCATCGCCAAACCCGCTCAAAAGTTCCCGTCTCGTCGTCGTTTTCGTTCTCTCCTTTGCGTGTTCTCCATCTTCCGTTCTTCCCTCATTCGTCGTCATCGTCATCATATTCGTCGTCGCAAAATAATCTCGATTTCGTTTTTTTCCAATCGACGATTCGATCGACGGCGACATCGAGGACGACGAAAAACGCGCCTCGATCATCGAGACAAAGAGGAGCACCAACGTCCAACATCGCGCAAAGCAGAGCACACTCATCGTACTACTATTACTGCTAATGATGATGACGATGGCGTCTCTCGCTCTCTCCCGGCGGGTCCCCTAAATGAAATTGTGACGCAAGCTTTGGGGAAAAATAATCACTCAGAGAAGCGCGCGCATGCTTTCGAGCCTTTCACGGTCACATCCTTCAACGAAAATCATCTCCCACTCTTACCAGCAGCAACGAAAACGGCGCACTCTGACTACTCAAATGGCGTCAGATGATTTACACAACGTCAAAATAGGCGCCTCTGCGGCCGAGCGAAACGCGCCTCACATCGCGGCAAAAGTCGTGCCAAGACTGCTTCAACTGTGCAAAGAAGAAGATGAAGATGATGATAACAAGGAGAAGTACGCGTTCGAAATAGGCTCCGGCCAAGGCGTGCACGCGTCCATCATCGCCCCCAAGTTACCAAACATCGAGTTCGTGCTCTCGGACATCGCGGAAGATTACTTTGAACACATAAAAGAAAACGTGAAAAGCATAGACAACGTCTTACTCCCGCCGGTGACGTTTGACGCGAGAGATGACATCGTGGACGCGCTGATCGTGGATAATTTAAACGCGGTTATCGGGGCGTGTTTGTTAGTGTTAGTGGTGAACATCTGTCACATAAGTCCAATTGAAACGACGAAAGGGATATTCGCGTCGAGCGAGAAGGTGTTGGCGAAACGAGGCGTTTTGTATATTTACGGACCGTTCAACGTGGACGGGAAGTATACGAGCGAAGGAAACGAGAGGTTCGACAAGAGCATGAAAGAGAAGGACGAGAGGTTTGGTATTAGGGACATATCGGAGTTAGAGGCCATAGGAGAAACGCACGGGATGAAATTGAACGAGATTCACGAGATGCCGGCGAACAACTTTCTCTTGGGTTGGGTTCGGACGCGTTGAGAGACGCGGATGATGTATTCTTATTTATTTTATGTTATTGTTATTAAAATACAGGTTTATTCCATGAATTAGTAGTAGTAGTGGTAGTAGTAATCGTACAGTTCGTTTGTTTCTTGCGTTCCTCCTCCTCCTCGTCTCCTCGTCGTCGAAAAGTCTCATCGTTCTACTTTTCGCTTCGAAACTTCGCCTCGGGGTGATCCCTCGCCAGTTCCTTCCTGTGCAACTCCCTTATGATCTTGTGTTCCCACTGCGGATGAGGTAAATCCACCGAAGCCGCTCTTCGGTTGTTGTTCAAAACATGTCTCTGCTGCTCACCTTCTTCCGCTTTCGGCACTCTGCTCCCGTAGAAAAAATCGTCAAACGACGAGCGCACCGAAGACGACTTCGACTGCCCCTCTTGAGGAGGTTTGGAAAAGCCATAAATGGTCAACTCCTCGTCCCTCTTCGCTTTCACCGCATCGATGTCTAAACTCGCACGTTTCTTCGGCGATGGGCGGTGGACCATTGCTTCTCTCATGAACGGTGCGTCGCCGTACGCGTCTTCGCCGTCGACGAACGAGACGTCGTCTAAAGACATCGCGAACTTTTCCGCGAACGTTTTCGGGGACGATCCGAATTTGGACGATGCTGACGAAGCATTCTTGTTGGGGGGGTTGGAATTGATGTCTTGCGGCTTCGAAGAAAAAGCTTCTCTGTTGTTGTTGTTCGAAGACGAAGCGCCGCTGGACATTTTGTTGAGCATGTTTTTAATCATTTTGTTGAGACTGTGATGACTGTGATGATGATGCTGATGAGAAAGTGTGTGTACTTTCAGCGCGCGCGCGGCAAGAGATGATAATTAATAAAGTGGTGGATTAACCTCGAAAAATGGGGGAAAAAGGTCCGAAAAAAGGAAAAATATCAACGAAAAAGCCCGCGAGAGAGAGGGAAATCTCAAACCTTCTTCTGTGTTGTGTGCACTTTTTGGGAGAAAAAAGGAGCTTTCTGTTGTGAAGGCTTTGTGTTTTGTGTCGTGCTCTTTTCTTGTTCTTGTTCTTGTTCTTGTTCTTTTTCAAGGTTTGCATGTACAACTTGGTCTTGCGTGTGTATATATACTCGAGAGATGTTGGTGTTCTCGATCTTTATTCCTCCTCGGCCTCGGACGTTTCATTTGTATCTGGACACCCGTTCTCTTTGGCGTAGTTTAAACACTCGAGGCTGTTGTTTTTGCGAGCGAAATAGCAAGTCCACGAATCCCAAGGCGCGCCGTTTTCGTGCAAGTATTTGAGAATATCGAGATGGCCGAATTTGGCAGCAAGTGCACACGCTAACTCGCTACGTGGACATCTCTGTTCCGTGCAATACGTCACAATGTGAAGATGACCATTTTTAGCTGCTGCGTTGATCGTCCGCTCGTTCCAATCAAACTTTTTCACTTCTCGTAACCAACGAACCAACGCGAGGTTTCCCGTAAGAGCTGCTTGACTGCAGAAATGATATTGCGCTTGTTTTCCCTCGATCTTTCTGATCTCATTCTTTGTCACTGGTGGATTATCACTCCAAGAAATAAACTCAAAAGTCTCCTGCAACTTCCTCCCCGATCGTCTACACGCGTCTCGACTTTCCGTGTTCACCTCTCGAAACACTCTGAAATCCAACTCCTCCAACTTCTTTAAAATATGCGTCTCGAAGATATCTTTGTACTGTATCTCGGTCACCATCTTCCACAGCGGAAACGGCTCAATCTTCAACCCTTCGAGTTCCTCGCACTTCCTCTTCAACTCTCTCATCTTCTCGTTCGCTTTCGAGAGATCTTCCTCGCATCGCGTCTTCTCTCTTTCTTTTTCCTTCAACTTCCCACCGAGGAGTTTCATCAGCTCGTCGTCAGATGGTAACGCGAGCAACGAGGTGGCAGAGGCGCTCATCGTTTCCAATCAGAGGAGAGAGGCTCGTTGAAAAAGTTGATGTCTCCCGGATGAACGTCGTCAGATCCCGCCGCGCAAAGTAGGCATTTCTTCTTCTTCTTCTTCTTCTTGATCGTCGTCTCTTTTTTTTTCGCAAGCGGAAACTTTTGCCGTTTCGAGAGGAAATGAAGATTTTTCCCGTGGGAGACATTTTGCTTCAATGTAAGGACGCTTTCTCTCTCTCTCTCTCTCTCTCTCTCTCTCTCTCTCTCTCTTTAAGCCGAGGACATTCATCATCATGCTCGCATCATCGAAACCGGGGCATTCGTGCGGTAGTGGACTACTCTCATCTTTCGAGAAGCAGCAGCAGCGGCATCGTCATCGTCATCGTCATCATCAATCAAAGGGAAGGGGAGGCTTTTTGGCGGCAGAACACCAAAACCAAATGACCAAAACGACTACCTCTGCAACATCATCATCATCATCATCGAAAACGACGAAAACGACGAAAACGAGCGAGAAAAGTGCAATCGAGTTCGCCGTGCAGGCGTTGAAGCGAGGATCTGTTATTGCTGTTCCGACGGATACGCTGTATGGTTTCGCCTGCGATGCGTCCAATGCGGAAGCGATTGAAAACCTCTACGCGGTGAAAGGCCGCGAGAAGACGAAACCGGTGGCGGTGTGCGTGAGTCGCGCGGAAGAGGTGAAAAAGATATGCGAGTTAGATGGGAAGATTGAGGAGAGTTTGTTGAGGAAACTGTTACCTGGAGCGGTGACGTTACTGTTTAAGAGGAAATGGACCGAGACGACGCTTTCAAAGTCGCTCAATCCAAACGTCGATAACGTAGGGGTGAGAGTGCCGGATTGTGCGTTTATATTGGACGTGTGCGATGCGTTCGATGGTGCGATAGCGTTGACGAGTGCGAATACGTCCGGGAAAGCGAGTTGCGTGGACGTGAACGAGTTTCGAGAGTTACACGAGAAGTGCGAACGCGTCTTCGACGGAGGGAAGATTATCGAAGACGACGGGAGTACCGATTCGGCGCTCTTGCGCGCGGGTAGCACGATCGTTGATTTAAGCAAAGGCGACGGAACATTTCACGTCGTTCGCGATGGATGCGCTCTGGAAAACACGACATCAGTCTTGCTCGAATACGGATTCATCGAGAGTAAATGACAATTTAAGAATAATAGGCACATCGTCGTCACCCCCCGTGGCGAGCGACATGACGTAGATAGAAGAACCGAACTAGCGTACGATGCGTAGAATGTAACAATACGAAATGTATAAAATCTATTTTTTAACCTCTAATCGACCTAATTTCACTCTCGTTTCCTATCGTTATAAATCCTTTCCCTCCACTTTCAAGTTATTCCTCTTCATCGCGAACCACGTCTTCTTAACCAAAAACGCGTAATCTTTCGGCTTCAACGGGTTCACATTCGAAGGTAAATCTTGGGGAAACGCGAAACACGTCGCCAGTGGCATGACGAGAAATAAGTACATCGCGCCGGTGAATGGGTATAAGCTGACGAAAAGTAAGCTCTTCGAGTGCATTAAGCGTTGAATCGTTTTCCAGATGAAGACGAAGAAGGTGGTTAATATCGTCCTGTAAATAAGAGTTTTTAGGGGAAGATGCAAAAGAGAAACTTTTCTACTTACAGAGAGAGAAGGATGCGAACGGTTTGCTTGGACCGGAACTTGGACGGGTTCGTTTTCCCACTCGAAGTGCGGTTGATATCGAGGACGCCTCGACCGGAGGACATTTTGATGATTCTGCACGATCGCGCGTTTGTTTATGTGGAGAATTTCAAAAATAATATAAAGTAGTTACAAAAGCTCACAAGCTTACGAGCTCGGTACGAGCTTACAACTGGTATCGTATCGTATCGGAGAGAGAATAGCGTCGAAAGCATCGTAAAAGTCGCTCACTCGACGGTATTCTCCTATTTTTGTGGTAATAATCTTTCGTCTTTTCCTTCCCGCGGCGTTACGTCTCTATCGAGAGTTTCGTAGAGACGGCAAAACCTCGCCTGCGAGCGGTTCTCGCTTTCGTCTTGCGTTTGAAGGCTTCGATTTCTTCGCGGACGCGGAGCTCGACGTTTTCGTCGTCTGAATCGTCGTCGTCTATGGTGACGGTTTTATTTTTTGGCTTGGAGCGTGATGTAAAGATGTCGTTGTTTTCCATTTCTAATTCCTCTTTTTCCTTGTCAGGCAGCGTTGGCGCCAACGCTCTTTCTCTCTCGGCGGCGTATCCCACGTACCCTTCTGAGATTTTTTTGCGAAGGAATCGCGCGGTGTGCCCGCGCTTTCGAATCGAAAGCGCGCCGTTAAACAAAAGAGGATACGCCGCGCGAAGTTCCGCAATGCTAGCATTCTCTCGAATGTGCGCAATGACAACGTTTGTGGGCGTCTTACCGTCGCTTATCATCGACACGAGCGCCGGCGTATTTGCTGGTGTCATCGTACTTTGCTTCTTCTTCGACGCCGTCTTCATGGCGTCTATTTCTCGCTCGCTCGTGTGCCCAAAATACACAACGTCGTCCTCGTTGTCGTCGTCGTCGTCGTCGTTGCGATGGCTGTTTTTGCGCTTCACTCCATATCGTCCCATAAATTCCGATAGATCTCTCTGCATTCTCGCCACGTCCGCCGCGCATCGCAACACGTCTCTCTGCGTTCTCATCGCAATCTCCTCCATCCCTCTCCTCGTCTCCTTAGCGACGCTTTCCAACGTTTTCTCCACCGCGCTCGTGATTCGTTTCGAAATATCCAACTCGTCGATGGTCTCCTCGTCCTCTCTCTTCCCGGTAGAAGTCACCGGCGGAGGCAATCCAGCGAGTCTTCGGCTTTGGCGCCCCTTCCTCGCGTTCGTTTCGTTTTCCTCGTTATTCTCATCGGTCTGCGTCCCGGCAACCGCCACTCTCTTCTCCGCCGTTAACACCGTCCCGGTTCCATTCGTAAATTCCGGAGGTGACATTGGTCTCATCGCGAGCGCTTGAAGATAGTCTTCGTTCTTCTTTCGTTGTTGTTGATGTTGTTGTTGCAACAAAAACGTATTCGCTGCTCTTTCCCGTTGCTCCTCGTTCTTCCTTTGTCTCAGCTCGACGGTTTCTCTCGAGTGAAAACACGGCGTCGATTCTTTCGGCGTCGATTGGTGACAATAATACTGCGGCTGACTCACGCTGAACAAAACCTCGTTCCCGTACCTCGACGCGCTCTTCGCTTTCTCCACGTTTTGCACAACCACCGGTAAATTCGACGGAGACGACGTCTGGTTGTTTTTGTTGTTTTGCGTCGCCGTCGTCTGTTGCTGCAAAAAGAGAGGAGGAGGAGTCGTATTCGCGCGCGGAGAGTGCAAATGCGACCCCTCGTTCGCCTTTTCTCGTTGATTAAACCTGGGAGATTCAAACGGTGGATGATTCTCTCGCCTCGTCGCGTGCGTTCGGTGCGTCAGCGATGGCACGGAGATGATGTTGTTGTTCGAGACTTGCGTGAGTTCACGCTTGGACGCGTAAAAGTCTCGAAACATGAGTCAAAAAATATGACGGATTCTTAATAAAATTGAAAACGCTTTTTTTTTTCTCTCATTGACCGCTTAATACTACTACTACTGCTAGTAGTATTATGATCTTCAATGTCTTCTTTTTCGTCGCCGTCGCGATGGCGAGTACGTTGTTGTTGTCGTTTACGTCGTCACCTTTTATGGTCGACGCGTACGGCGCGTACGGGAAACCGCGCGACGTGACCAACTTTACCGCGGAACAACTTTTGAATCTCCGGTACGAGTACACGCCGGAAATTACGGGCATGTTTCGAGAGTGCACGGACAAAGAGGAGAGGAAATACGTTTCCTTATTTTTACGCGATCGAGACGAGGAGGAAGTGGTCACGTGTTCGAGGTATTTCGTCGAACTTAGAGGAGGATGTTTCGAAGGACCTGGAAGAGCGCACGTGAGCAAAGAGAGGAAGCCTATGCGGGTATACTACAGCGAAATCGATGAAGAGGACGGCGGGTTTGCGATTTTGAGCGAGTATTTAGGCGAGGAAGAAGGACGGATGTATTCGAGAGTAGAGTATTTTTGCGATTCGGAAACCGCGTACGTGAGAGAAGGCATCGACGGCTATAAAGATGACGAGGGCACATTCGTGTTACCGTATAACGCGTTTTTGATGGATGGGGACGTAAAACTTGGGAGTAGCGAGAAGCAGTATTTGCACTATCAGTCGATGGATACTTCCTGGTATAACGGTAATAAGTTTGATTAAAATGGCAACGCTCTCGCCTTTGCGTTCGCTCGCGGAGAGTAGCTTCTTTCAACTTTATTATTTTTGTGAGTTTGGAAATTAAAAATTCTCTTTGCTATATTTCTACGCTTCAAAATCGCTATCGTCCTCTTCTTCCTCTTCTTCCTCTTCTTCCTCTTCTTCCTCTTCTTCCTCTTCTTCTTCTTCTTCTTCTTCCTCTTCTTCCTCTTCGTCATCGTCGTCGTCCTTTTCGGGAGCTTTACGTTTCTTTGATGGCGTGGCACTCTTTTTTACTAGGGGAGCGTCTTTCATTTTCACGTCGCCTTGTTTCGGTCTCTCCGATCTCAACGTTGCCTCGTGGTGTTTAAAGTCCTCCGGATCTTCGCTCCGCGCTGCATCGATGAACTCGTACGTCTTATCTAAGATAGACTCTAGTCGAACCATCCGAACCTCCACAGGAACTCCAGGTTCGTCCTTCAAGCACTGATCGCGATTTGCCAATAACAACGCCTCGTCGAACAAATCCGGGTACCGTTTGGCGTATTTCGGTCGAATCGCCGCCGTCTCCTTATCCGCTTGCGCACGCGTGATGATACCCCTGTGAATGTCGAGTTCGCGAAACTGTTGGTTTTCCTTGTCACGCACAACCTGCGTGAACTTTTTGACTTCTGGATCCGGCTTTCGTTTTTCAGCTTCCAAGTACTCTTCGAACCTCGCAACCGGCTCGACACCTTCAGCGAGAGGCTCTGGGACGCCCGTTTCTCGGACCAAATACTCCAAATCGCGCAAATACTGTTCGTACTTCACGCGCAATGCAAAGGAGGCGGACGTTTGTCCGCTGAGATCGACGCGCAAACCTCGCGCGACCGATTTCCAAAGCTTTTCTCGCGTGATGGTATTGTACCCACCTCGATATAAAGCTTCGACGAGCAAGGCGTACAAATCGAGCGGCTCGCGGCAGAACGTCGGAGGGGTACCGGTGCCGTATTGAATCGGTACTTTCATTTTCAACTCGTTGAACTGATCGATAAACTTCTGCTCTCGAATGCCTTTTGCGTTCCATCCAAGCGCGATGGCGAGATCTTTCGCTTGCTTTTTCATGGCGATGATCTCGTTCGTCTCGCGATACGGCATCGGGTCAGAGGCCAAGTTGCCCGCTCGCGTCAAGTAGGGACTCGCGATTTTCCCACTCGATGGTCCATAAATGTCACAATTCTTTCTTCTTACATCCTCCGAGATGTCGAATCGGTGCATGATGTACACCGGTTGCTTAGCTCCCGAATTCTCACGGCGCGCAAACTGTTTACTGCCCGTTTGCGACGGCTTGTAAGCCGATATCGGTTCGCGCATGTGCGCTATCAAATCACGATCAGCTTGCGGCTTCTTCTTCAAGATCTCCTTTGGTGCGCGTTCAAGTTCCCACGCGGATACCGAAGTCGTCGTAGCGGCTTCCCCGCTGCTTTCTGCATCAATTTTCTCCGAATCCCAAACAACCGTAACCCCGTCAAAAGGCTCTCCTTTTTTCACCTTTGTGACTTTGCCTAGGTATTTGATTTTCTTCGCCGGATCGGTTTCGTTCTCGTCCTCCACAATGCCGCGTTCAATATCTTCAAAAGCTTCGCCGTCTGGAAAGTGCATCATCACTCTATCACCAGCTTTCCAGTCAAAATTTTGACCTCTTTCGTATTGCTCGAGAGTGACGATGTAATCCCCTACTTGCCCGCTCGGTATGAGCGGACACGCCAACAAGCGTCTCTTCTCGTCGACCATCTCTTCCTCGTCCGACGACGTTTCTTGCAACTCTCGCTCGAACTCTTCGTCTGAATTCGCGGGTTCTCTCAAATGTTTCTTTTTCTTTTTCTTTGCGACTTTTGAACTTCTCGCTTGTTCAGCTTTTCTCGCCTCTGCTCTCGTCGGTTCATCGATGAGTTCGAGGAGGAACCACGCCCATGGTTCATCGACATGGCCATCGTCGTGCTCTTCCGCGCCTCTAAATGCCGTAGCTCTGACAATACACCGTTCATAGTCGCGAAGTAACGTGGTATCGACAAAATGCGGGGGGATAAGCTCGTCCGAAAGATGCGCTTTCTTAGTATCTCTGTATCCATTCATGCAGAGCATGACGACGTCGCCGGTTTTGATTTGCGACGCGTGTTTGCCCAAACCTTCTGGATCGGAAAACGCAAAAGTGTGTGCAGAAAGTCTCGCAGGATCGGTCAATTGCAACACGACAAGTTTGTGAAGTAAAGACGCGGCAGAAGTGACATTCAACGGAACTTCGACGGCATTGTCGTCCATCATTGCTTCGTCGTCGCCACCGAAATCTTCGTCTTTGGCGCTTCCGTCGCCCGTGCCTTCCGGTGATTTCTTGATGAACTTTTTGACCTTTGCAATCCAAGATTGGCGAGAGTTCTGCCATTGCGGGTCCATAACTTGAGATGTGCGGCAGCATGCTTCTAAAAGTAAGAAAGCCTTCATCAATCGTTGCAACACGACGGCTTCTGGCGCGTGTTCTACGATGTTCGTCAGTTCCTGGTCGCACTCCAGAAACTTCTCCGTCCAGCGATAATCTTGCACCCAAAACGGCGTCGAGTGTAACAAATATTGCGCCACAGAAACGAGTTTCAAAGCTTTGGCGTGTGCGTCTCCAAAGACGGCTTCTTTAGAACTACCGCATTTTTCGTCAATCTTCGCATACCCGTCGTATTCTCCATCGATGGACTTGAGAAAATCTTTGAACTTGCTTCGCGTCTCCTCTTCGTCGAGCTTTTCGCTCGTCACGTCGTCGTAGGTCTCACCGAGGGCAGATCTAGAAACCAAGTTCGCCCATCGACATATATATTTCTCGTGTGGATAGTTCGGATCGCACCATTTCGCGAGCTCTATAAGCTCCTCGTTGGGGTAAACGACGCCCCAATTCGAAGCGGACTCGTAAACACCCGGGATGTCCATGGCGACTTGATCGGTATTCGCGACAGGTAAATCGGTGAGATAATTATCCGTATATTCACCATCGTCCACTGGTGGACCAGCAGGTTCAACTTCTTTTTCTTCCTCACCTTCGGAATCGTTGTCTTCGTTGTCCTCGTCGTTTTCGCCATCGCCATCCTCTTGGTCGATTTCTTCCTTCTTTACTTTTTCCGGGGAGGATTTTTTCTCCTCCTTCGATTTCGGCGTCTTAACGTGCCACGACGGTAACGGCGACTCAACAAAAAGCATACCGCTTCCGTTCCTCCCGCCGAGTTGGAAGTAACGACGTCCGCGCGCATCGACCGCAACGGGTCTTCCGTGGCGCCAAATTTGTCGATCGTCGTTATCGCGATACCATCGCATCGCTTGTCGCGTCCAGAGCATGCGCTTCTCGTCGTCATCCTTCGGTCTTCGCATGTTCGGATCCTCTAAAACAACTGGTGCCTTGACCTCAGCCGTTTGATCGCGGGAAGATGCGGGGAAAATACCCATAGCTTCGTCCTCTTTTCGACGCGTCAGACATGCTTGTCGTAACTGGCGGTTCATACACGTGTGGCAGTGTCCACATCTGTTACTCCGTCGCTTATCTGGTTTTCCGGCCGAATCGGGCGCCGCCGCTTGCAATTGTGCTGCGTCGTCAGGTTTTGTCTTCTCATCTTCCTTCACTTCTTCTTTTTCTTCCTCTTTTACGTCTTCTTGTTTCGCGCCGCCAAAGATGGGGATTTTCAAGGACGCCTCTGGAATGACGATCGGAATCCCAACGTCGAACGCTTTGGAACCGAGTGTATATCGCTTCTTATCACGCACTTCTTCGATTTTTTGCATCTCGTACTCGTGGAAACCTTCGGAATCTGCAGCGATGATGACTAAAGCTGAAGCTAAGGAAACGCGCAAACCGGCATCTAAATCGGACGCATAGACGTTGTCCGCATCGTACATCATCAACTCTTGCAGTTTTTGAACCGCTAATTGTGCCCCGGTTCGAACTCTAGGATTGCACGGTGTCGACGGGAGAAACTCAGTGATCATATCGATTGCCAGCTGTCGCCAATTTAAAGCCGCGAGGTCTTGGAGGCCAATCGTCGGGTCTTGAATCGATCGCGCTTCCGTGAAGCCCAACTTCGAGTTTCTTCTCGTCGTCTCCGAAGAATCCACCGCATCAGCGCGCGCCTCGATGGCTCGAATGGCACCGACGATAACGTCTTGAACGAGCAAATCATCACTCGGAGTGCAATCTTCAGTATTCGATAGGAATGCGTGCGCGAACTTTCTAAGAGTTGTCGTCGGGACGTAGAAAATCGTCTCGTACACGCTCGCGACATCCCACAGACTCAATACTTCACCGACAATCGCTGGAGAGGCCCACGGAAATTCGTCGATCGCTCTCGAGCACTTCGTTGGATCAGCTATGCGAGGTGGAATGACGACTGGTTCTTTACTTTTCTTTAAAGCGAGCGCTCTCGCTTCTGCTCTCGCTTCCTTTGCCGCTTCTTTCTGCGCCAGTCTCAACTCTTTCCTCTCTGCGCGTTCCTTCGCACGTTGAATAGCTCGCTCTTTTCGTTCCATTTCCATCTCCATCCGATCTTTCTTCTGTCTCGCTAACCTGTTTGCAATCATCGTCCATCGACTGAAGGAAATCAAACATCTCGGAAGTTTCCCGGTATACGGCTTACCATGTCTCGAAGCTTCCGTTCCAGGAGGAAGCAGAACGCCTGACTTGACAAGATGTTCGACTTGCGAGCACACAAAGAAACCATCCTTCTTGATTTCTTTCTCCGAGTACGAAAACTCGTCGTCGTCGTCGTCGTCGTCGTCGTCCTCTTCGTCGTCTTCATCGTCCTCCTCTTCTTCTTCCTCGGATTCTCCGTCCGTGCCGTCGTTGTCTTTCTTCTCTTTCAAAGTCTCCTTTTTTACCTTCACGTCAAAATCTACTCTCGGCGCGTTCTTCATCGCCTCCAACACCTTCGTAAACGAACACTCCCAATCTTCTTCGATGCACTTCTTAAACACGCTGGCAAACATTGCCCTCCGTCTCGTCTGTGCGAACGTCGCGGCGTACTTCGCGCCCGGTTGGCCGAGTTTATACCACGCTCTCGGCGTGACCAACCAAATAGAATACGTCCCGCCGCCTTCCACTTCGTCGTACGATACGCACCAATCGAGAACGTCCACCAATTTCAACGGGTGCGGTGGCCTCAGCTGCGGTTGTATCTTTTTCATCAAAAGCGTCGACGGTAATTCGTTTTCGCCGCCTTCCACCTTTCGCGCTTTCCCGAATACCACCAAATCCGACGGTTTCATCGCCGAAGTCAAGGCGACTAAATTCTTCTCGTCTGCTTTTTCTCTCACGTCGAAATCTTCCAGAATTCGAATGGGAAGGCATTGCGATTGCGATTGTTGTTGTTGTTCGCGCGCTGTCGTCGTCGTCGTCGTAACCGGTGCAATTGCTGCCGCAACTCGTGCCGCTACTGCCGCCGCGTCTTCTCCTCCACCCGCAAATGGCGCTTCTTCCGGCGCGATTTGATGGATGGAATTCTTCTTCTCCTCGACTTTACCATTTGTCTTCGTTGTTGCAGAAGGAACACCACCGTTACCACCACCAAAACCATCATCTTTTGTCATCGGCGCCTCTCCCACCACCATCTCAGTCTCCCCATCGTCCGTCTGCGTCGCCTTCTCCGCCTCCATAATCACGTTTCTTCTGTGTGTTTATCTTTCGACAGAGAGAGAAAACGTAATTTTTATTCAAATTTCCCTTGATTTTCTCTCTCTTGCTCTCCAACAAAATCAACAACAAAATCTCTCCTTTCCTTCCGTTCAACTCGACGCACCTCCTTGCCGCTCAAAGTCCAAAATAATATCGCTCGCGATCAGACCCAAGCCTCTTCCTGTAATTTTTTAGGAACAGCGAGGGAGATATGGGTTTTTCTGTGACGTTGTTTGAACGATCGTCAGCTTTTTCTCGATTGCTTTTTGCGCTCGTTCAGACGAACTGACGAAAAAAAGTTTGCGAAGAGAAAAAACTTTTTTCTCTTCTTTCTTCTTTTGCGCAAAAAACGTCGTTTTTTCCTCCGCAGAGAAAAGAGATATAAAAACATAGAACAGCGCAGTAAAAGAGATGCCCCTTTCCTCCTCCTCCTCCTCCTCGCGCGCGTTCCGATTCGCGCTGTCGTCGTCGCTCTCTTCTTATTCTTCTTCTTATTCTTCTTGCGGGAGAGCAGCAGCAGATGGGGTGTTTTTTAAGAACAACAACACGAAGAGATTTTTATCATTCTTCTCAACATCGAGTTCGTTAAAAGATGATGATTCCTTTGACGATGATTTGAAGACGACGAAGACGATAAAGAAGAAGGAACGTTTTCAAGGTCTCGAGAACAACAACAACAAAAACGGGGGTGGGATTCAATTCGCGACGGCGATGACGACGACGTTTTTGAACAGCGGTGAGAATGGTGGTGGTGAGAAGGACAACGCGAAGATGATGCGAAAGGCGATGGAGGAAGTGGTCGAAAGAGCGACGAAGAAGTTGAACGGCAAAGTGCCGACGTTTGCGATGTTGTTCGCGACGCCGGAAGCGATGCGAAATTTGACGACGACGACGACGACGACGGGAAAAGAGGAGGATGAGAACGAGGAGAAGAAGAAGAAGAAGAAGAAGATGGCGAAATCCGGTGGCGTTTCCTCGTCGTCGTCGTCGTCGTCGCTGCCAAAGCTGTGCAGAGAGTTGTTGAGAAAGAAGATAAAAGGGAGCGAGGACGTGAAATTAATCGGAGGCGTTGTAGAATCTATCATATCCGGTCACGCGCAAACGCAGAACGGCGTGTCGCTGACGCTGGCGAGCTTTCCGTCCGCGGGCGCGTCGTGCGAAACGTTTCGCTCGAGCGGGGACGATTTGCCCAGCGTGCGTTGGAAGGAGGTCACAGAAGGCGACGCGAGAGGTGATTCAACGGTGTGCTTGACGTTTTGTGCGCCGTCGTTTTCATATGCTGGGGTCGTCGCGGAACCCGATGTTTTTGATGATGATACCGAGGAAGAGGAAGATGAAGACGAGAGTGACGATGTTGAGGACGACGATGGTGATGAAGACGATGACGACAGAATGAAATCGAAAAGAAACGTTGCTGCGCTGCGCCCGACGTCCCGACCAACTTTGGATTCTTTCTTGACTCGATTACAACACGCCGTGCCGAATAATCTGGTCTGTTTTGGTGGCGCGTTAGAAAACGAGAGTGAAAAGCATTCCGCGCTGTTTTGCGACGACGACGTGTACTCATCGTCTTCTTACTCTGGATGCGTCGGAGTGCTGCTCTACGGCGACGGAGGCTTTGAAGTCAAATCTTCCTCGTTTAGCGAAGGTAAACCTATCGGAAAAGCGATGAAAGTTACAAAAGCTAGTCGTGATGGCACTGAAATCATAGAATTAGATAACGAACCGGCGAGAATGAGGATCTTATCTATCCTCGCTAAGTCCGGCGCGACGCCGGACGATGAGGATAAAAAAGTCTCCGTCGGGATTGGAGGCTTTCCCGAGAATAGAGTTGGCGAAGATTCGTACGCGTTCGCCAGAGGTGAAGTGGTTTCCTTCGGCGGGCGGGCCTATGTACTGCCGGGGGGGGTCACCCGATTCTCACCCGGTTCGCTTGGGATAAGCGGTGCAACGGTGCAAGAAGGTGCCATCGCGCAAATACACATCGACGAAAACGATTCGTCCTCGAGAGAGCGAATGCAGAAAAAGTTTGGGAAGATTGCTGCCTCAAAACCGGCGGGAACGTTATTCTTTTCGGACGTGCGTTCAAACAGAATGCTGGCGGCGGATTTCGCGGAGATGATTGGAAGCAAAGCGGCCGTCGCCGGAGCGTATTTGAGGAAAGAGATCTGCGGCGTCGGTTTCAAAGAAAAGGAAAGATTCGCGGTCACGAAATCCTCGTCCACCGTGCTCGCATTCTATAACAAAGGAACGAAGAATAGCAGTGAGTGACGAAGAAAGTAATACTAGTCATTTTAGTTTTTTAGCGCAGCGCGTTGCAAAGTAGCATTATATGTTTCAATCAATATCTACGTCTATTGTTTGGTTAGAGGCGTCGCCGTACGTTTTCCTCCCCCCGCTCGAGTCGCTTCTCGGTGGCTGCTGCCCACCCATACCTCCCATGCCTCCCATGCCGTTTGGACCGCCCATACCACCGTACTGGTTTCGTTGCATTTCCTCCATCCTCTGCCTCGCCTGCGCTTGCATCTTTTCCACTCGTTCCGAAATGAACTGCGGAAACAACAAATTCGTCACGAACGCTAACAACGCCACGGAATATAACAACGTCCAAAATATCCCGCTCGAAAACAACCAAATCCAAAACACAAAGTTCGCCACCTTCCCGGCCGGCGTGTTCCTTCCTTTCTGATACGCGTCTCGTATTGGCGGCCACGAATTTTTCACGAACTTGGTCGCGCCTACATTTTTATCGAAATCAACCACGGATTTGCGCACGCCGGCGACGACTTCGTTCGTTTTCGCCCCGACGCCGTACCGAACTTCCAATCGATTCGCAGTTTCTCGAAACGATGACACGAGGGCGTCCACGGATACTTTCTCTTTAACGCCTTTCACGAAATTTTCAAAGAAGTCGTTTTTCGGTTGTTCTTTTCGTTGTTGCTGCTTTGTCGACGAAGAAGACGAAGAGCTCGACTCTGCTCGCGCCGAATCGCTACTCCTCGACGACGCCGCTTTCTTCTCCCGCGCTCCACCTCCGTTCGCTTTCGCGTCTTCAAACTTCCGCAACAAGTCGCCCTTCTCGAAGCAATCGCTCGTATCGACGCCCTATTTCATTACAACGCGCAGAAAAAAGAAGACAAAGAAGAAGACAAAGAAGAGAGAAACCATCCAAGGCGTCAGCGTTTTGCGCGAGCGACAACAGCGAACCCATCGACGCAAAGAGGAGAGAAAACCAAACGCGCTTACGAAAGAAATCGAGCTTTATCCGCATGCGAGTAAAGAAAGAAAGAGAGAGAGAGAGAAAGAAAAGAAAAGAAAAGAAAGAACAAACGTCTCATTCGTTGGTGTTCGTTTCGCATCAATGCAAATTCAGATCCGAAAGATGGTGTTTTTGAATGCATCGTTTAATCATCGACGTTCGTTCGTTCTCGATTTTCCTCTCTTTCTTTCTCTCTTTCAGACTCTTTCAGAGAGAAACAGACCCCCAAGAATAGGTATAACTCAGAAACAACTTACCAGCTCCTCTAACTTTCTTTTCAACTCTCGCGCGGACATCAAGTTTTCGTCGTTGTTGTTTTTTGTGTTTCCGTCGTTTTGACTCGTCGTCGCATAAGTTGTTGTGGTTGTCTTATTCGTAAATGTCGTTCGACGGCGTCGAGGAGATCGAAAATCGAATCGAACCGATTTTGTTGTCGTTGTCGTTCTCGATGATGACGGAGAAGAATAAGAAGACGAAGAAGAAGAGGAGGCTTTGCAAAACGAACCCCCCGCGCGTGAAAGAGCGACTTTTGAGGAGGAGAAGAGGAGAGAAGACATGATGTGGAAAGCGCAGAGTTATTGTTTGTTGTTGCGCTCTCAACGGTCTACTCTTAATGGGGAAAAGAAAGCAAATCGTCCAAAACACATCTCGTCACAAAACTACTTCCTCTTTCTGCGCGGGCGCGAGGAATACACAGAGCACGGAAATCATCAGAAACCATCAGATTAAAGGTTATTGAAAGAGAGAAGAGAATGACTTTAGGCGAAAAGGAAGAAGAAAACGACGAGGAAGAACAAACAATGGCGGAACGCGAGGCGTGGTTAAGAAGCCATGGGGTGGAAATCGAAACGGCCGAAGACCGACGGCGGATGAACATCGAGACGACGACGAGAAAAGAAGAAGACAAAGAAGACAAAGAAGAAAAGAAGACGATTAAACTCGTGTGCGTGAAAATCCCAAGCGAGGACTTGAATCCGTTCGAGGAGGTGGTTTTAGAGGTGTCGACGACGAAACTTGGAGACGTACTTCCGGAGCTTCTGAAACCACACTTTATGGGCGGAGGCGATATCGACGTGAACTTAGCGCACCAAGCCGCGACGAAGCAACTCGGGGAGGAATTCGCGTCAAAATCACAAAACTTAGGCGTAAGTTTAGCGAAAGAGTGCGCGATGGGAAGTACGGAGACGTTCGCGTTGGTCAGGCCGTCGGAAAAGAACGGCAGGAAAGGCGTGTATATATATTTAGACGAGGTTGGTATGTTGAAAGGGAAGGCGAAGAACGCGCGAGCGTCTTCACTGGCGGCGTCGTGCGGATTTCCCGGGACGACGTTTCACGGAGACGTTTTTGTTGGGGCGGTACAAACGGAGCCACAACCGATGCGGTCGGTGGATTTTACTTTGAAAGAGATGGATAGTAGCGCTTCGTGGTTGAAGTTAGCGCCGATGGAAAACGCGGAGTACGCGATATCTATGAAAGAGTTGGAGAAGGCGATGGCGGAGAAAGGCGCCGGGGGAGGACCTGGTTTACAAGGGATAAACATGGGTGGCGGTGGTGGAAACGAGGACGGTTCGTTACCTTCCGGCGACGGCGACGGCTACCGATGGGAACAAACCGAAGACGGAGAGGTTGAAATTTCCGTCTACGTCCCGGAAAACACGAGCGCGAAGACCGTCTCGGTCGGCTTCCGAGCCAATTCCTGCGTCGTCATAGATAAGAGCGAAGGTATTAACAGCGGTAAAACTATCCTCCAAATCGACAACTTATACAACAAAATCCGTCCAGACGAGTGCACGTGGACTATCGCCGGCGGGAGTAAGAAGAACGAAGTGTGCGTCTCGTTGGCCAAAGTCGACGCCGGCGAAACTTGGCCGCAGTTGACAACGACGACTTCTTCCAAATAATATAATACTCTTTATTATTATAAAAAGAGTATCATCGCGACAAAGAACGCGTGCCTCGCGTTGTGATGATACAAACGCCAAACTCTAAAACCCTAAACCTAATTTTTCTGTCTGCTTTGGAGCCGCGGCCGCTCTTCGCATCATCTTCAAACTTTTTATTCTTTTGCTCTCGCGCGCGTATTCTCTCGACGCCTTCGACGAAAAGAATAATGAGGGCCAAACCGCGACGAAGTGGTGGTGGTGGTGGACGAGCTTCTTCGTCTTCCACCACCACCTCGTGCGCGCGACGCGCCCTTTTATTCACCGCTATTACTTCGGTCGCGAATGCGTCCCACCACCAACACCCTCATCCTCCCCACGAGGCGGCATCATCATCGACCTCTTCTAAACAAAAAGTTCTTCTTCCGATAACTCCGGACAACTTCCTCGGCGCGATCGCGGAGTGCCTCGAGGAAGACGCGAACGGTCTGTGCCCGAAATACGGAGAAGAGAGCAAATACGGGGAGATGAAAGATTGGAACGTGAGCGAAGTCACGGACATGGACTACGGGTTCCACAAGCAAGAATCGTTCGACGGGGACGTGTCGAGATGGGACACGTCGTCGGTGACGAGCATGAGAGAGATGTTTAGCGGGGCGAGAGATTTTAGTCCCGATAAGAAGAAAGGCTTGGGGAGTTGGGACACGTCGCGCGTGGAAGATATGGGATCGATGTTTAGCGAAGCGTCGAACTTTAACGGGAAAGGATTGGCGAAGTGGAACGTCGGGAAGGTGAAAGATATGAGTTTTATGTTGAAGGACGCGGTGTCGTTCGCGGAAGATTTGAGCGCGTGGAGGCCATTTAAGTGTAAGACGACTTACGGGATGTTTCAAAACGCGGTGGAGTTTGAATCGGACGTGAAAGATTGGGGCTTATCCGTGACCGCGGATACGAAGGATATGTTTTTAGGCGCGGCGAACTTCTTGGGACGGTTCACGTGCGAGCATCCGTTGAACGGACCGCCGAGCACGTGCGAGGACGAAAAGAAGAAGACTGCGTTGGGCGAAAAGACAACGGTAACTAAGATGACGACTTTGCGTGGCAGCGGCGGCAAATCCAAGAAGAAATCTTTCAAGCGCGTGGCGGCGATGGGGTCGGACGAAGACGACGAAGACGCGGACAAAATTGAAGAAGAAGTGACCGCGGTGGCGTCCGAGGATACGACGCACACTTCATCGTCTTCCATTCTTAACACCAACGAAGTCGACACCGATGCAATCGCCGACTCTGTCGACGGCGAAGATGATGATGACGAGACTTCGGTGCCTTCGGACGTTTCCTACCCGCACAGCGAAGCGGATGAACTCACTTCTTCCTCTTCTTCTTGGACGACAACATCGTCAACTTCGTACGTTTCCTCTTCTTCCACGGATCCGAACATCATAAATTGCAGCGATGACGAGTGTCCAGAAGGAACGGCGGATAGCATCAGCGACTTGAGTCCAGAAGATCGAGACGCGGTGAAGGATGCTCTCGCGATTGATACGGAGTCTGTATCATTGAACAAAGAGTCCCCGTTCGTTACGTCCGAGAAGACTTTAGACGAATTTACGGGTAAAACGGTCAAAGAAGAAGACGAAGATGAAGACGAAGACGAAGACGACGAAGATGATGATGATTCTGATTCAGAGGTGAACGATGATAGCGATGACGACGACGGCGACGACGATGAAACCGTCGAAGTTAGTAAAGATCAAATCGAAGATCTCGTCGAAGATAAAGAAGCCTTCGATCAAGAGTTTGAGAGATTCATGAGTTCTTCGAAAGAAGAAGATGCAGCAACCGAAGCCACTGCGGCCACGGGTGATGACGAAGAAGTAGAAGAGACGACGACGTCGTCTTCGAAGAAATACTCGTCGCATCACAAGAAAGAACAAGAAGAAGAAAACGAAGAATCAGAACAAGTCGTCTCCGCCTCCATGACCAACCCTTTTAAACTCAAAGCGGATGGTACCGTTTCGAAAAAACATGGCAAAATTTCTGGAAGTCCCTCCTCCTCTTCCTCCTCGAGCAGATCTTCGTCATCGCGAAGTGAATCGCTGACGGCGAAAAGACACCATCTTCACGTGATGGATCAAATCGGCGACGAAGATGTGGACGAAGAGCTCGAGAGATTAAAGAAGAAGTTAGACAGATTACAATCGGAAACGCCAGAGGAAATGCAGGCCGAGCATAATTCGCACGGACACAAGCAGCTCGACGACAATTCCTTTTATCGGGCCGTATCCAAGTGCATCATCGAGTCCGCCGCCGGTTTATGCGTCGAATACGGCGCGGTCACGCGATTTGGTATGATGCCAGATTGGGACGTTTCGAAAGTTTCAACCATGACGCACGCGTTCCAGCACTATGAAGAGTTCAACGCCGATTTATCGAGTTGGAACACGAAATCTGTCACTGACATGTCGTTTATGTTTTACGATGCCAAGAGTTTCAACTCGGATATTTCGGGTTGGAACGTCGCTGGCGTGACGAACATGAAACAAATGTTCCGAGGTGCGAAATCGTTGAACCAAGACGTCGTCTCTTGGTTTGCCAATCGCCCATCGTCTCAGATGAAAGTCTTAAACATCGACGGTATCTTTGACGGCGCGGAAAAGATTGAAGCGGCGTACGAGTGCGGTTTGAGTAAATTTTTAGACAACGCGATGGACATGTGCAGATTTTCGAACGCCGCCAGAGGCGCGAAAGCGAGCGCGAAGGCGGCGGCAAAGGCGAGGGCCAAGGCGGGCGCCAAATCGAGTGCCAAAACTGCGGCCAAGTCCGGCGCCAAAGCCACCGCGCGTGCCAGCGAAACCGCCAGAGACGCCTCGGAAGCTGAACTCGGTTCGTCTCAAAGCTTCCCTCGTTTGGGATGGAACCTTCCGAGAGAGGAAGCGTCTTCGTCTACCGACGGCGCCGGTTTCGCCACGCTCTACGTGTGCGTCGGCATGGCCATGGTCGCCGTAGCTATTCGCGCGAAGCGTGATTCTATCGTACGCACGATGGAGTCGCACTTCTATTCTTCTCCATTGGACGTGAAAGGCGTGGAAGAAAAAGAAGACAAAGAAGAGGAAGAGAACCAAAACATCATCATTAGCAACAACAACAACAACTACGGAACGCTTAGCGAGGAGGAGGAAACTCTCTTGTAATACTGAACACACATTAAAAAATACAACCGAAAAAAAAATTAATGCACGTGTAAATAAAACTGTGCCGAAACGTCGCCCTTGCTTTCACGTGAAACGACGACTCTTGCGTAATACCTTCGGCTTGTCGCCACAAAAATTCAACCCACCGAGAGAGAGAGACACACCAAGAGAGATAAAATGGCAACGGACGAGGAGCTCGAAGCGAAGAAAGTCAACGATAATGACAAAGCGCCCGAAGGACAACAAGTACCAGAAAAGAAAAAAGTGAAAGACGTGACGGCGATTTTGGAGAGGAAGAAAGCGCCGAACAGACTCGTCGTCGGTGAGTGTTTCATAGAATTTGTTTGATGAGATCTCTCTCGTTAAGTCGATCGGGATTTTCTTTCTTTCTTTCTCTCTCTCTCTCGTTTGAGTTCTCCTCCCGAGAGTATTCTCGCGCTCTTTCTCCCTCTTTATCGATCGTTTTTGCGCGCGCTATTCTTTATATGGATTTTATTATGTGTGTTCTTTCTTTGTTTACGAAGAAACTTTCATCATCATCATCGACCTTTTTGTTGACGTAATAAGCGGCACCCCCAAGAGACGGACGTTTTTGACCTTCTTTTTCCTTCTATTAAATTTTCTGCGATGTGTATAAAAATTTTACTACAGATGAAGCGGTGAACGACGATAACTCAGTCGTCGCGTTATCTCCCGCGAAAATGGAAGAGCTCCAGCTCTTCCGCGGGGACACGGTTCTCGTGAAAGGGAAGAAGCGCAAAGACACCGTGTGCATCGTCCTAGCGGACGACCAGTGCGACGACGGGAAAGTTCGGATGAACAAAGTGGTGAGGAAAAATTTACGGGTGAGGTTAGGGGACGTGATTTCGATTCATCAGTGCACGGACGTGAAATACGGGGCGAGGATTCACGTGTTGCCGTTTGGGGATACCATCGAAGGCGTTTCCGGGAACTTGTTCGACGTGTATTTGAAGCCGTACTTTTTGGAGGCGTACAGACCGGTGAGGAAAGGGGATACGTTTTTGGCGAGAGGCGGGATGAGAGCGGTGGAATTCAAGGTTGTAGAAACGGATCCGGCGGAGTATTGCATCGTCGCGCCAGACACGGAGATCTTTTGTGAAGGCGAACCGATTAACCGCGAAGACGAGGAACGTTTGGATGAGGTTGGCTACGACGACGTCGGAGGAGTCAGGAAGCAAATGGCGCAAATTCGAGAGTTGGTCGAGTTGCCGTTGCGACATCCGCAGTTGTTCAAAACCATCGGGGTGAAACCGCCGAAAGGTATTTTGTTGTACGGTCCTCCGGGTTCTGGAAAAACCTTGATCGCCAGAGCGGTGGCGAACGAAACCGGCGCGTTTTTCTTTTTAATCAACGGTCCGGAAATCATGTCCAAGTTGGCCGGCGAATCCGAATCCAACTTGAGAAAGGCTTTCGAGGAAGCCGAGAAGAACTCGCCGGCAATTATTTTCATCGACGAAGTCGATTCGATCGCGCCGAAGAGAGACAAGACGAACGGGGAAGTGGAGAGAAGAATCGTATCGCAATTGTTGACGCTGATGGATGGGTTGAAGGCTCGATCGCACATCATCGTCATGGCGGCGACGAATAGACCGAACAGCATCGACCCGGCGTTGAGACGATTTGGTAGATTTGATCGCGAGATTGATATCGGCGTCCCAGACGAAATTGGACGCTTGGAAGTGATGAGAATACACACGAAGAACATGAAGTTGGAAGAGGAGGTTGATTTGGAGGTGGTGGCGAAGGACACGCACGGTTTTGTCGGCGCGGATTTGGCGGCGTTGTGTACCGAAGCCGCGTTGCAATGCATTCGCGAAAAGATGGACGTCATCGATTTGGAAGACGATGAAATCGACGCGGAGATTTTGGATTCTATGGCCATCACCAACGACCACTTCAAAACCGCTTTGGCGCAAACCAACCCGTCCGCGTTGAGAGAAACTGTGGTGGAAGTACCAAACGTCTCCTGGGACGACGTCGGCGGCTTAGAAACGGTCAAGCAAGAGTTGCAAGAAACCGTGCAATATCCGGTCGAACACCCGGAAAAGTTTGAAAAGTTCGGCATGGCGCCGAGTAAAGGGGTGTTGTTTTACGGTCCACCGGGTTGCGGTAAGACGTTGTTGGCGAAAGCGATCGCGAACGAGTGCCAAGCGAATTTCATTTCCATTAAAGGCCCGGAGTTGTTAACGATGTGGTTCGGCGAATCGGAATCCAACGTCAGAGAGGTTTTCGATAAAGCCAGGCAAAGCGCCCCGTGCGTGCTGTTCTTCGACGAGTTGGATTCGATCGCGAACCAACGCGGCTCTTCCGCCGGCGACGCCGGCGGTGCCGCCGATCGCGTCTTGAACCAGTTGCTCACGGAAATGGATGGCATGAACTCGAAGAAGACGGTATTTATCATCGGCGCGACGAACCGACCGGATATCATCGATACCGCGTTGATGCGCCCGGGTCGTTTAGATCAGTTGATTTACATCCCGTTACCGGATGACAAATCGAGAATTTCCATCTTTAAAGCGAACTTGAGAAAGTCCCCGATTGCCAACGACGTCGACGTGGAAACTTTGGCCAAGTTTACGCACGGGTACTCTGGTGCCGATATCACGGAAATCTGCCAACGCGCGTGCAAATACGCCATCCGCGAAAGCATCGAGAAAGATATCGAACGCGAACGCGCCATGGCGCAAAAACCAGAAGGTGCCATGGAAGAAGACGAAGAAAACTACGTCGATCCGGTGCCAGAAATCACCAAGGCGCACTTTGAAGAGGCGATGAAGTACGCTCGCCGCTCGGTTTCAGACGCGGACATCCGCAAGTACCAAGCGTTCTCGCAAACTTTACAACAAAGCCGAGGCCACGTGGGCGATTTTAGATTCCCGAACGAAGGCGGAGCTGCTGCTGGCGGTGGTTCCGGCGCGGCTCCGGCGGCTGGCGGCGCCCAAACGGTTGGCGACGCCTTTGCCGCCGCCGCCGCGCAAGACGACGACGATTTGTACGATTAAAGTTTTAAGAGAGAGAGAGAGAGAGAGAGAGTTAGTAGAGAGAAAGAGGAGTCGTAGCAGAAGAACGAAAGAGAACGAAAGAGAGAGACACAAAAACACACACAAGAGAAGAAAGAGAGAGAGAGAGAGAGAGAGAGAAGAAGAACAAATATATTTTAACTTTTTTTAATAAAAATGAAACAGAGAGAGAGAGACACAAACCGTTAAAAAAAAGAAAAAAAAGAAAATTCTCCCACAAATCAGCATAAATCTCGGAACAAAACATTCTAAATATGTTAAACATGTTCGGCGTGAAATCCCCGCGCGATGGTGGTGGGAAGAACTCCTCCCCTCGCTATTCCTCCTCTACCTTCGGTTTAAAAGACTTTGACCTGATGAACGACGACTCGAGCAGAGAACAAGAATCTCTTGCGTCTGCTGAAAAAGTACGCACGATGTGCCTCCTTTTAATAGCCATCATAATGAGTTCCGCAGCGTTGTACTGGTTGCAAAGAGTCCTCGTCCCTTTGGTTTTAGCGGTGATGATGAGCTACACGTTAGCGCCTTTGGTTGATTTTTGCACGCACCGAGCGAAAGTACCACACGGAGCGTCGATTACGATCGCGTTATTCTTTGGTTTAGGAATATTGTGCTCTCTTTTGTTCTTGATTTCGCACAGCGTGAAGGACTTGGTGCAAGACGCGAAGAAATACGAACGGTACGTCGTTCGATTGACGAACAGAGCGGGAGAGACGCTGTCGAGAAAAAACATCGACATGGACGTGATTGAGGCGCAGTTGCAAGATATCCCGCTGGCGAAGATGGTGGCGCAATCGACGCACGCGATGTTGCAAGCGGTTTTAGACCTGTTGAGTAACGTCGTGTTGGTGTTGATTTTCGTCGTGTATTTGTTGGAAGGGAGACGAAGACAGAAAGTGGAGAGGAGAGTTCCGGGCGGGGTATGGACGAGAATTGAAACAAGGATTAAGCGGTACATTTTGCTGAAGTTTTTTGTGAGCACTTTGAACGGGTTCATCGCGGCGAGCATTTATTACGCGCTGAACGTAGAGTTGGCGATGGTTTTCGGAGTGCTGCACTTTGTGATGAATTTTATTCCGCACGTCGGGCCAATTATCGCGACTGTTTTGCCGCTACCGGTCGTGTTGGTGTCGAAAGATATTCATTTCTTGCACGTGACGTTGGCGATATTACTCCCAGGTATGACGCATTTTACGATTGGAAACGTCGTCGAACCGAAATTGATGGGCGGACACTTGGATTTGCACCCGATTACGGTTCTTTTGTGTTTGATATTTTGGGGTATGTTGTGGGGTATTCCAGGAATGGTTTTGGCGGCACCTATTACGGCGAGCTTGAAGATCTTGTGTGAGTCGGTGGAGGTGATGCATCCTTTAGCTTTGATCTTATCGGGCAACATAGAAGAGGCGTTAGACGGGAAAGCGCCGCCGACGGTGGCGGAGCCATCGATCGAGGAAGGCGTGAGAACAGTGGTTCAAGACACCATGGACGGTTTGCACGCGTTGAAAGAAGTGGCGACAACGGGCGGCGAAGGAGTGCCCACGATGAAGCACGCGAGACATTGAATGTTTTATATTCTACTAGATACTTGACTACATAATTACAATTCAGCTACTACTTAATATTTTTCTCTTTTCTTTATTCGTGGTGATATTATTACTTTTTACTTTCCAAAGCGGAAGCGCCGGAAATAATTTCAATCAACTCCGTGGTAATCGCCGCTTGTCTCGTTCTGTTGTACAAGAGCGTCAACTTTTTTAACATCTCCGAAGCATTCTTCGAGGACGATTCCATAGATTGCATTCTAGATCCCAATTCCGAAGTGTTGTTTTCCGCCAACGCGTTGTACATAACCGCGCCGGTTTTGAACTCTGCCAAGTCAAGCAAAAACTCCCCACGATCCGGTCCTTCAACCTCGTACGAATCGAATTTATTTTCCAAGTTTTCCGCCGACTTCTCGTACTCTTCACCAGACAACACCGTCGCAATCGTTGGCTTGAACGAAATAGCTGAAACGAACCTGTTGTACACGATGAGCGCTTTACCCTCATTGTCCTTCGCCACTTGCTCCCCCAACGCCGAAGCCGTTCCAAATGTCAACGGTTGCTTCGTCGCGTCCACCAACACGTTCGCGAACAGTCCCCCTACCTGCCGTTGCATCAAACCTCTCGCCTTATCGCCAATAACATCCATCGAAATTTCTGACTCTTTATCCTTCGCCGTTTCCAACAACACGTTCGACACTTTGACGACGTTCCCGTTGATGCCGCCGCACAAACCTTTGTCCGAGGAAATCGGCACCATCAACGTCTTCGCCGTCTCCGCGCCGGGTAAATCTCCCAGTAACTTATAAAACGGAGTCACCATCCCTCTCGAGGCAATCGCTTTATCTTGGGCCGGTTTCAATCGAGACGCGGCGACCATCTTCATCGCCTTTGTGATTTTCTGAATGTTGGAGACGGATTTCATGCGTTGTTGCACGATTTGCAAGGAGACGTGACGAACGCCTTCCGGGTGCGCGCTGTTGTTGTTTGAATAAAAGTAGATAAACGTGGAGAAAAGAACGAGAAAAGGTAAGTTTCAAGAAGAAGAAGAAAGAGTTTAATTTGCCTTAATTTGGCCCCCCAAAGAAAGACCGACGAGAAAAAAAGTTTGATCGAAGAAAATCATCTCGCGAACAACGCGCATATTCATCCGATCCATCCTCGCGCCCTGACTAAACACGCGTTCTTCGCGCGAACGAATACTTTTAGCACTCGCATTCAGCGCAAACCGGTCTCGAACAATCCCGGATCATCCATCGGGTAGTGGTTCGCACGATGCAAATTTGCGCGTAAAATTGAATAAAAATCGAAAATGTTTAAGCGCACCTCGCTAAATCCGCACTCTTCGTTACGGTTTGCCCGACTCTGGAGCTGGTACCACCAACGCTCGTCGCCGAGGCGCGTAAACGCGCATCTTTGAGTAATCGAAACGCGCGATTGCGAGACATTTTTGATCTTCGCAAAAGAGACGTGTGCGGACTATTCTAAACACACGTTTTTCTATAATGCGGTCGTTCCTTATTCTTTGTGTGCGAAACCAAGAGGAATTTGAAAAAAACCCTAAATTTTCCCAGAGGCATGCGACGGCGAATTCCTTAAAAGCGCGCACAACAAGGAACGGAAGAAGAAACACAGCAGAGATGACGATCGCATAAAACAAACAACGGGGAATTAGTGGCAAAGATATGCTCTCCGACCTCCTCCTCCGCGATATCTGCCATTTCGTCCACCACAACGCCACGCGAGACGTCGATAGTCTTCTCCAACAGTTGTTGATGTCATCGAAGTCGTTTCCCTCCTCGTCCGACGATGAAAAGTACCACGCCCGAGCGAAAAACTTCATCAACAAACACGCGACGTTCGACATGCGCGGAGATAAAGTGTGGAAGATGGACGCGGAGTTTGTGTATAAGTTCAACTTGCCGTTTTCGTTCGTTGCGAAGAATGGGGGTGGTAAGAAGAGCGACGATGGGGGCGATGGTGATGGTGTTGAAGAAGGTGCAGCAGCGGAGGCGGACGGTGCGACCGCGAAGAGGAGAAGAGAGTCTCGAAACGCGACGAGGAGGAACTACGCGGAGATGATGGAAGGAGAGGAAGAGGAAGAGGAGGAAGAACGAGAGGGGAATAAAAAGAGAAGGAAGAAACGATCGAAAGTAGTACAACACGCGGAACGAGAGTCGTCTCCTCCCGTCGACGAGACGCCGGCGCCGTCTCCCGTGGAAGCGAAGAAGAGAGAAACGCGACATCGACGAAAGAAAGAAAAAGAAGAAGCGATGGAAATAGAAGAGGAAACGGATGCTGAAATCCGAGACGGTGAGCGGATGGACGAAGAAACGCAGCGATTGGCTGCTTCGCTCGGGTTTACGAGCGCCATTCGACGAGGGACGTGCAGACACGCTTTATTGGAAGCCATGAGAGATAAACCGGACGGCATTACCGTGGATGAAATCATAGAGACGAGCGAGAAGAACGGGTTAGCGAGGAGTTGGAAGAATAGCAGAGTTCCGAAAAATACCGTCGTGTCGTTGATGGGAGACAAAACGTTCTCTCGAATTGGTCGAGGGTTATACGTGTTGACGTGTTATTTAAACGACGAGGACGGTGAGAATACTCCCCGCGCTGATGATAGTAAGAAAAGAAACGCGACGAAGCCTCGGCTGGAGAAACGTCAAGGCGGACTCATGAAAAAATCCCAGAACAGGGACGAGTACGACGAGAACGAGAACGACGAACCATCGCCAACGAAATGTACCAGCGCGAATGCGATAGAAGATGTGCACGAAGTCGCGTCGACGCGACCGCCGCCGACCGAGATCGTCGACGAGAAGCAGTTGAAAAATCTCGTCGAAAAACGAACGGCGGAGGAGTTGCAGAAGCAAATCGCGGTCGCGTTCGAGGCGCAGGAGAGAGCGGAGCGCATGCAAGATGAACTTTTCGCTAAGGAAGAAGAGTATATGAGAGAAGAACGGGAGAAACGGAAATTCGTCGATGACGCTGAACCAGCTTTTGATGTGCTTGAAGAGCGAGAGACGTTTCAAGGCGACGAGAACGATCGAAAAGCGCTTCTGAAACATCGGAAATGGCTCGAAGAAGAGAAGAGACGACTGATTGCGTTACGCGAGGAGTGGAAGAAAGAACAGCGCGTAAAGCGTAAAAAAGCTCAACTAGCGTTGAAAGAACCCATCAAACTGCCCAAACTAATTCAAAACGAGCGGGTGAAAGTTTTGAAGTTCGCCAACGTCGCCGTCGAGGCGATTAAAGTCATGGAGAGTTTGCGCCAAAAACTAGACCTGGTAAAAAAGAACGAGTACGATTACTCCCAAGACAAAGAAGTCGTGAAATACGCGAATAAATTAGAAAGTCAACAGAAGAAAGAGCATCGAAAAGAAGAAGCTAGGCAAAAAAAGCTAGAAGCCTTGGCGGCAGAGGAAGCGCTGAAGCCAAAACTAACCGAGGAAGAGATTGCGGAGATTGAACGCGCGAAGGCTGAAGCGAACGCGCAGAAAGCCAAAGTAAGAGCGGCCCGGCAAAGGTGGGAGAAAGCGAACAAAGAAAATCCAATCGCAGATGGTGCGTTGAAAAAGTTAGACAAGTGCTTAGCCGATGAAGACGGCAGAGAACCATTCCCGGATGTTGATACTGGAGAGAACGCGACGATGGACGACGTGACGATTGCGGAGATTGAGATTTCAGCATTCATGGACCACGTAGGTCGAGATGTTACGCACGCATTGCCGCCGTCGTTTCAATCGCTTTCATACGAGCTTTCAAATCCAACGGATGCGAGATTAGGAGCGTTGTTTGAGCGCATCTTGCGAGTCTCCATTACCACGGCGTACGATCGATTAGCGGAGTTATGGGACCGAACTTTGGAGATTGGAAGTTGGCAAGAAGTATTAGCGCAGTATTTCACGTACAAGTCAAAATCGATTGTGAACACATCGGTCGTTTCTCCGTACGAAGAAGTATTGAATATCGCGCGAAAACTCTCAGAAACTCGATGGAAGGACGTTTCTCGCGCAGAGTTGGTCAGCGTTTTGCGTTTACTGTGCGAAGATTGTTTGGATTCGCAACTGGTGCGCGACGCCATCGAGCGACGAGTACAAGCGATGGATGAAACGAAGAGTAAATTGTGGCAGAAAAGACGAGAAGAAGTGCGAAAACGCGAGATTGCTGCTGCTAATAATACTGCTAAGAAAGACGCAGATGGACAAAACGTTACGACTAATAATGAAGGTGAAGAGAATAATGCAACGCATGACGAAGAGGGCGAGGATCTCCCGCGGGCGGTTACCGAACGTCAGAAAAGTCTCATTGAGAAGTGTAAATTAGATGAAGAACGTGAAGTTCAACGCAAAAAAGAGGAAGAGGAGTACAAGTTTCATCGCGAAATACATTCATTGCTGGTGAAGTCGCACATTCGCGCGCCAGAGCTCGGAAAAGATCGCGATGGACGGCACTATTACATTTCCATTGGCGGGTTTCGGGACGTGCACTCGAAAGCTCCTCTCTTTTTAATCTTCGATCCAAAAGCGAGCACGGAGCAGGAAGCGTGGTGTACGATGAAATCCATCGAGGATATCGACAAGTTACTCACTACGTTAAACGAAAAAGGGAAGAAAGAGTCGGCGTTGAAAGACAGAATAATGGGAAGTTACGAATCGTTACGATTGGCGTTTGAGAAACGCGAGAGGAGAGACGCGGTGGCATCCGAACCCACGACAACGACATCTTCACCCGGTGAAAAAGAAAACGCCGTACAAATCGAACAAAAATCTACACGATTATCGAACGAAGATTCGTCGACGCTCTTCATAAAGCGTGAGCTCGGTATTCTCGCGTCGACGTGTGAATTATACGACGCTCCGGTTCCGCAAAGCGCCTCAAATTGGCACGATTGGACGCGCGCGGCGACGAAAACAGTCGGTTCTGATTTGTCGCAAATGGCGTCGTTCGTCAACGAGATTGAAGAATCTGCATTTTATATCAGCGAACAGCCGAAAGCTGGCGCGATGGGACGAACAGATGTCGTTTCTTTCCACGCGTCGGCGGAAAAGTCTGATGACGACGACGACGATGACGAAGAAGAAGAAGAAGAGCAGGAACGAGATGAAGATGAAGAAACGAGGGATGACGATGCCAACGCTACGAAGAAAGACGAAGCCGCGATGCTTCAACAACAAGAATGGTGGGAAACTTTAGCGCCTCCTCGACATGCCGCGCACGATTCGCTCGCGAAAGCAAAATGCAGACATATTTGGCGTTCGGACGAAGAAAGAATGACCTGGAAAAAAGTAGTATCCTCGACGGAAAGTAAAGCGGTAGAATCGTCGGCAGTCTTGGCGCACGCGTTTGCCATTCTGCGCGCACAGTGTAACGTCATGTTCGAAACGCTCGAGAAAGAAAAGAAAGAAAGAGTAAGGCGTCCATCAACGAGAGAATCTCAATACGGTTTACAAGATCCATACGTAACGTTTGTCGATGCCGACGAACGCATACGACAAGGCGGCACGAAACGCACCGGCGCTAGATACTAAAAAAACGAATAGAACGAAAAGCTTTAGAGAAACACAGAATGAATAATATTGATAGTGTGTATGTGTTGTAATAATAAACTGATATCAAACCAGTTCCGCATGAAACGCTGATATCGCCGACATCGCTTTGTTCAACGCCGCTAGACGATCTGTGGCATTTCTTCTCATCCTCGCCGAATCCGGATCTTCCGCCAATAATTGTTTCACCGTGCTTGGATGATACAAAGTCGAAATCAAGTGTTGTTGCAACCCTCGAGCTATTGAGTTCACCAAAAAGTGCATGATTGCTTTTGGAACCATATCGGCGAGAACGGATCGCGTGAGTTTGAAGTAACTCGAAAGCAGCGTTCGCGTAACGAGCACTTGCAAAAGCTCCTCGTCGTTATCGATTTCCGAAGGTAATAAGATTCCCGGCGGCGACATCAAGGAAACAACTCCGAAGGAAGTATGGTTAAAGTGATCAGACGCGTTAAGATCTTGAATAGACTGTCTCAGAGAGTCGTTTCGTCGTTTCGTTTTTGTTCCTTTACTCCCCGCGTCTTGCGGCTTCTTGGGCGTGTTGCCGTTGCCGCCCCACAAACCTTTCGATATCCACGATATTTTCGGTTCCGAAGCGCCGTTTTCTTTGTCATCGAAATGCGCGGACGCCTCGTTCGATGAGTCCGCTCGATTGTACTCGCCGTGATTGTTATTAAGTTCCGATAGGTTTTTCATTTTCAATGGTGATTTCATCGTGTTCGCCTTCTTCTTCGTCGGCGTCAACTCGTGCGCGTCCTCTTCTACACCATTTTCCGACATCTCCATCTCTTCCCGCTTCTGTTGTTGTTGTCCAGAAAACGCTCTTTCTTTTGCTCGTCTCTTTTCCAACTGCGATTGCGCCACGCCAAGTGCTCTCGCTCCGCCAATGAAATCTGGGTGGGTGGTGTTGATGTGCGCCAACTGACAATCGACCAAATTCGTAATCATCGATTCTGCCGGATCCAATCCGTTCTTCAAAAACTCTCTCGTCGCTTCTTCGATAGCCTCGGCTAACTTTGGAAACTGTTTCGACACCTCTCTTCGCACGCAATTTGACGTCAATGTGTTCAACTCGTCGTAAACCAACTTCGCGGCTTGATGACACGGATCGGACATTTTCTCGATGGCTTTTCTCGCTAAAATTTCAAACGGTTCCTCAGGCAACAAGAGCACCGCTTTCGTCCCAGCGGCGTTTTGAATGGCCGTTCGAATATCCTCCTCCGATAATTGGTACGTCGGGTCTAACGAACACAAACCTTTGACGAAAATTTCTTGCAAAACGTAATGCACTCTCGCGCCACCTTCCAAAGAATCCGTGGCTAAATTTTTCGATTTGCCTTGCACAGCGCCGTCGACGGCGTTGCAAAACGTGTGAATTTTCTGCAAAACCACGCTCGCTTGCGCGGAATCCGAGTCAGGAACGCACTCGCCAAACTCCGCGACGTCACACGCCGCTTTATCTCGTCTCTTGGACACGCTTCGGTGTAAATCCGGCAACAATCTCGCCACGTGTTCGGACAATAATCGAGACACGGTGTTCCCCAACGCCTTCATACCGCACCGGCCGATAATCTCCGCGTACTCCTTCCTCGATTGAAAGAAATCCCCTTCCGCGTTCCTCGCTTTTTCCATGCTCACTTTTCCCGCGATATCCGCCTGACATCTATTCACAACCCCAATGTATCCCAGTTTCAACGGCACTACCTCATTTTTCAAATACGCTCTCGCGTCTGTCCCTCGATCCATAATGTCCAACTTCGTAATCACCCCAATCGTTCTCAACCCTTCGGGATCGACCAACTGCGCCAACGTCAACGCGTCCGAGTTTGCCAAATCCGAATTCGCCGGCGATACCGCCAAAATCAAACACGAATCTCTTTTAATGTAACTCAAAATCATATTTCTGATTTGCTTCTCGATATCTTTCGGCTGATCGCCAACCGGCACTCTCGTTATCCCCGGTAAATCCACCAAAGTCATCGTCAACACGTTCGGCGAACAAATTTTCAGACGAATTTGCTGGTCCGACACCGCTTTGTTCGTCCCCGTCACTCGGTTCGTCTCCTGGTCAATCTCTCGACGAATCTCTTCGAAGTCCGTGAACCGCTCCCCCGGTCGATGGAGAAACTCGCCCCACTCGCTCGGAGCGTTGGAGCGAGGATTGGTCGGCGTGTGGACCAGTTGCAAGAGAAGAGGTCGACGCGTGCATATTTCCGGACCTCGAGGGAGAAAGTCTCGGCCAACCTGTTGTTATAATCACAATAATAATAATAATAATAATAACGATATGAAGATGCGTGTGTCGGTCAGTTTTGTGTACATCTCGCGCGCACTTGTTCGCGAGCGCTTTTCGCGAAACACCAACAAAAGAGTTTCTAGTTGTTCGTTGGGGAAAGAATTTCAAAAGGAACAAAAAACACTGTATCTCGTTTCTCGCAACGCGCGCAAACAACAACAACAGCAAGACGACGCAAAACTTTAAGAAGAATATGTCTTACCAGCGCTTCCAAAACGCTGCTTTTCCCGCTCGATTGACTCCCGACGACCGCGATTTGAGGCAAATCGATGTCCGACAGTTCCTCCAATCCCGCCGAGGCGAATATGTCTTGTAATTTGTTAATCAGAGGCACTAAAGAGGAGCCTAACGTTTTCTGAGCTCCGACGACATCGGTGGTATCAGTAACTCGCGCAGATGATGATAGTTCTACCGGCGTGGTGCTTCCTCGCATGGTGGGATGATATATATGTGTGTATGCGTGTAGTATTACGACAAAAGCGCGCTGCTTCTTTGCGTTGTTTGTGTTCTGGCGTTTTTTTCCCCCTTTTCTTCCCCCCTTATTTTTGGACTTGCTACCCTAAATGTAAATGTTGCATGTACTTGAATCTAACAACCTATGTATCACTCTTTACTGTTTACTTTCATTCACAGCACGAAAATCTCCGCGCCGCTTTCTACGCCTAAATACGCTAAGGTGTCCTCGTCCGGTTCGAGTTCTGTATATTTTTCTGATGTGGCGTCGTCTTCGTCGCGAATCGCGAGCGTACTCGTGCCTAATTTCATGCCGAAGAGCTTCTCGCACGTCGTCTTCACCCGAGCTACGGTGACAGTTTTCGGGAAAGTGCGGTCTTTTGATCCTTTGCCTTCGCGCGTGAGCGTAAGTGCGAGCGAGATGGACGAACTCGCACCGCCTCCGTTTGTAGATGTACCGTTGCCGGATTCTCTGAATTCGAGCTGCTGTTGCGACTGCGTCGTTTTTGTCGTTTGCACGCCGGCTAACGCCCTCTCGCCGTGCATTTCTTTCAATGCCTTCGCGCGGGGGTGTTTTGCGAGCACTTCGTCCGAGCCCATCTTTGCGTCGAGTTCTTTATCTCCGAGTCTGATGCTACTCGAAGACGAAACTTCCGCCACGACGTTGCGCAAATATCGAATTTCACTCTCCCTCCGTTCTCTCTCTGTAATTTCTGAAGCGTTCAAGGAGAGTAACTTACCTGCTCTCGCGACGATTTCGTGGCGACTCGCGCTATCGTTTTCACAAAACGGATTGTGCGAGAGTCGAACACACTCGAGCCTTGGAAAATGGTCTATTACGTCAACGGATTGCCACGAGCGCACGCGGTTGTACCCGAGAAACAATCCTCGAAGGTTTCGAAAGAAGCGTTTGTCGTCGTCGTTCGTGTTGGTATTGTTATTATTTTCATCATCATCTTGATACACGATGTGCTCGACCGAACAATCCGACGCGTACAGAGTTTCCAAACTTGGCAGAAAACGCAAGGCCCATAAATCGTCCCACTTGATGCACGTGTTCCCGTCCAAACTTAACACTTTCACCTTGGGGAAATATTTCCGCGAAGCTCGTTCATCCACCGCCGCTATATTTTGCAACTCGTTCCTATCCAACCTCAACTCTTCTAAATTCGGCATCTGGTCGATAATCAAAAGCGCCTTTGCCCAACTCGTTCGCGTCTTATTCAGCGCTAACGTCTTCAAATTTCTAAACTGCGAAGCCGCGAGTGCGACTTCCTTCGCCAACGCCGATGCGTCGCCGCTCTCGATATCGCCAACGTCCTCGTCGTAAAACGCATTCGACGCGTCTAAAATTTCAAGGTTCCTAAAATACTTCCCAATCTTCCCGAGCTCGACGAAAGATGTCATCAAGTTCCCAGAAACGTCCACGTGCGTCGCGTTCGCGTTGAACGTCTTCGCGAGTACTTCCTCTCCTTCTTCTTCATTCAAAGAAGACGACGACGGTCTCGTCTCCTCTCCCTCGTCGTCCTCCGTTCGCGCGGCGCGTCCAGTCACCCTCTCCAACCTCGCGTTCGGAAGCAAAATCCTCTCCAACTCGTTCAGTTTCTTCTGTAAGCTCAATTTTGTCTTCAACTCGATCGTTACATCCTCCTCTTCGTTTTCGTCCGTTTTCTTCGCCTTTCCTCCGAAAACCAATCTCTTCTCCAATTGCGCATCTTGACTTTCCAATTCGTACTTCTCCTTCGCCGCGGAGACGAAATCCGTCCCAGGCGCGACTTTCTGCACGCGCACGAAACTCGCTCGTTTCGTCTCCTCCTCTTTTCCTCCTCGTTTGCACTCGAAATACCTCGTCCCGTCGTGTTTCCCGTCGTGTTTCCCTCTGTTCGAGTCGTCCCATTCTATGCCGACCCAGGTCCCGGTTTGACCAGTCACCGGGCCGACGTATCGGCAAAAGCCTCGGTGCCCGTCCAACGTTTCCACCCTGCGATCGTTCGTTTTTCGTGACATTTTGAGAAAAGCACACGCGCGACTCTTCTTCTCGCAACTCTTCTTCTTCAAAGGAAACCTTACGCGCGCGTAAGTAAAGCAATGACACCTTTGACAACGTTTGAAAAATTTTTCCCGAAAGAGACAAAAAGACGCCAAAAATAGAGAAAAATGTGGGCACTTTCACAACAGGAGGAGTGAAGAAACACGATGGACTTTGAGGAGGAGAAGGACGATACGGGAGAAGGAGGAGGAGGAGGAGTTATCTTCGCGTTAGACGCAGAGCTCGCGCGAGAGGTCTTGTTCGAGTGCGATTGCGCGAACGCGATACGTTTGACCGTTCCCGTGCAGTTGGAAAGGAGGAGGAGGGAAACTTCTTTGCTGAGTGGTAAAAGGTGTTCAAAAAAAATTAAAGTTACTGCGGTTTCGATTCGATTAATCCGCGAGAGTTTCGCGACGTTTTGCGTGAACGTGCGACGGTTGAGTCTCGTTGGGCACTCGATTCGAACTCTAGAAGATTTAGAACCGCTGAGGAAGCTCCTGTTTTTGTACGATTTGAAATTGCAAACGATCGATGGGCAGTTTGCGAATCCTGTGTGCGAGGTTTTCGGGTACAGGAAAATAGTGAGCGAGGACGTGTGCGAAGGGCGGTTGGTGTATTTAGATGGCGCAAAAGTTGGAAGCGGAGGGACGAGTATGTTGGAAAGGTCGGTAGAGAGGGCGAGACGAGAAGTTTCGGAATATGAGGCGGTAAGGAAGTTGAATAAAGAGGGTAAGCGTACGAGCGAGCGTTTGAGTCAACGCGACGTCGAAGCGAAACGCTCGGCGTTGGCAACGACATCTGAAATACGTTTCAACCTTCCGAACGACCAAGTAAAACACATAAAGCGTCTATTTAGCAAATTCGACGACATATACGCCGCGGCGAACGATTTACAAACGCGAGTAAAAAAGTCGTTAGGCGTTCGAACGCAACGGCCGGCGGCGGCGAAGCGCAAAGCGACGAAACTCTCATTCTAATCTATCCTTCACTAGTATTACACGGTTATCATCAAACACTCTACTGCTACTCACCCTATAAAATATCCACACATATACACGCTATGCTATTTCTCTCCTTCCTCTCCCCCGTACTTCTCCATCACCTCTTTCACTCGCTTCGCCGCTTCGTCCATCGAGTCTCGCAGTTTCACACAATCCTCTTCGCTCAATCGAACGTTCGTGGTGGTGGCATTCGAATCGCTGCCACGACTCCCGCGTAAAGTCAACACCGCGCTCGCCTGCGCATCTGCCGCACTCTTAGCACTCATAGCGTCTCCTTTGCTCTCCTTCATCTGTTTCAAAGAGGAGTCACAGTTAGGGGAAATGCTCTCTTGGAAGCAATGCAAGAGAACGGAAAAGAATGAACGCGAAGACACGTACGAGAGAGAGAGAGAAAAGATAAAAAACTTACTCTGAGCGCAGCTTTGGACGCGACCGGAAGTTCCACTCGCCACTCCAAAGCGTCGACCTTCAGTTTGGTGTCGTTCTTGTTCATTTGAAAAGTGAAGTGATTTGAGTCGTTTTAGGGGAAAAGGTCGCCAAAACGTATCCCCCCAAACTCATCTTTCGAGACATGGTGAAGAAGATCTGCGTCTTCGGCTCGGGCTCGTTCGGGACCGCCATGGCCACCTTGGTCGCAAGAAACGACCCTCTCGCGGACGTCGTCATCCTCACGAGACGAGAGGACGTCCAAAGAGGCATCAATGTTGAGCACAAAAATCCCACCCATTGCTCGGAGTTTACGTTATCGAGAAACATTCGAGCGACGACGAATTCGGAAGAAGCGCTGCGAAATGCCTCGGTCATCGTGCACGCGATACCTTTGCAAAGCACGGAACAGTTTTTGGACGACGTGATAGATCGCATACCGACAAACGGAGAGATTGTGTTCGTGTCGACGAGTAAAGGCATCGAAACGGAAACGTTGGAGTTGCCGTGTCACTTGCTGGAGAGAGTTTTGTACCGGCAAAAGGAGAAGAGCAGACGACGGAGGAACGTAAAGTTGGCGTATTTGAGCGGACCGACGTTTGCGAAACAGTTAATCAACGAGACGCCGTCTGGGGCGGTGATGGCGGCGAGAACGATGGCGATGTCGAGGAAGGCGTGCGGGTATTTCGCGTCGCCGTCGTTTCGGTGTTATCCGTCCACGGACGTCGTCGGGGTGTGCGTCGGGGGCGCGTTGAAGAACGTGGTGGCGATTTTAGCCGGTGGTTTAGAGGGGATGGGGTTTGGTGTGAACGCGGTGGCGTTGTTAGTCACGAGGGGTTGTAGGGAGATGACGAGGATTGGGATCGCGATGGGCGCGAGCGCGACGACGCTGGGCGGGTTAGCCGGGGTCGGGGATTTGATGCTCACGTGTCTTGGCGCGGACAGTCGGAATAAGGCGGTTGGTTTTGCCGTGGCGTCGGAGGACAAATCGGTGGCGGAGGTTTTGGAGTCGCGCGCGGCGTCTTTGGCAGGCGTGGCGGAAGGCGTGGCGACGGCGCCGGCGGCGGCAAAGTTATGCGACGAGCTCAAAGTGGACGCGCCGATATTTAAAGCGTGCGACCAGATTTTAAAAGGAAAGATAACGACAAAAGAGGCGTTGCATGCGTGCATGATGTTGCCGGTGCGACCGGACGCGCCGTTGAGACGGAAAGGGTTCGTAAAGAGAACGCTTTTTGCGCATGTAGTCTCAGCGGGCTTGGCGGTATTCTTGTCCAAGAGACGAAGGAGGAAAAAAGAAGGAAAGGGCGTTTAGTTTATTATAGGAGTTCTCTTTGCGCACACCGCGGTTTGCAAATGAAAGTCAACTTTTATGATCGTACGTTTCTTGTACGCATCGTGGAGAGCAGTCTAACATGTATGTTAGTATTCTTTTCTTTTGTATCCAAGAAAACGTCTTTTTTTTATTTCGTGCAAAAAAAAGTGATTTTGATCAACTCTCGTCCACACAAATATTTTTGTTTTTGTATCTCGGGGAAACCAAAGATATACGCAAAGATATAAAAGAACAACCATCATCATGCGCGGCGCACTTGCCCCGTCGACGAGGACGACGACGACCTATTACTACCCGACGCTGAAGAAAAATAATGTTCGCACGAAACATGGATCGATCCGACCTTTGAGATCATCGGCTCGAAAATGCGCCGTGGTGCGCGTCGTTCGCTCGGAGGCTGACAACCAACCCGAGTCGTCCCCAGCAGGAGCGAAAAGGAGCAGCGCGAGCGCGGAAGAGAGAGAACGAGCGGAAACGCTGAGAAAAGTGGAGGACGCGTTCATGAGCGAGGAGGAAATCAAGAGGAACGGGCGGATGGATATGGATTTTAACCCGGAGGATTTCGAGAACGTGGATCCGCAGTTGGCCGAGGACGTGGAGAGGACGATCGAATCGAGTTCGGTGCCTCTTTCGGTGCCGCTGAAGAGCGTGGAGACGTCTTCTACATCGGAAGCGAAGGAGGAAGAGGAGGAGGACGTGAATGCGTTAAAGACGGATATGGAAGGGATGAAGAAAACTATGGCGGAGAACCGCAGGAAGGAGATGGATTACATCGTAGAGACGGTTTTGAAATCAGAACGCGTCGTCGCGAGATCTAACGTCAAATCGATAAAGGCGAGGAAGGACGCCGAGTCCGCGGAGATGAACGCGGTTACCGCACGCGAGTTACTCGACGAGAAGAAAGACGTATCTGAACAGGAGATTTCGGATTTGGAAGCGCAAATCAAAGCGCGCTTGGCGCAAGACATTCCTAAAATTTACGACGATGCCGGTGTTTCGATGGACAAAGTACCAGTGCAGCACAATCCTCTCAAGACGATGTCGGGGATGACTGCGTTTATTACGTCGCCGCCGCCGCCGTCTGGTTTGACAAACGCTTCGCAAGCGCAAAGAATGGGCGTAACCTTCGATCCCAACGAGCAGTTTGACATTCACGCGTCGTATTTGGAAAAATTCCAAAACTGGACGCCCGCGCTGGTTTTCGTCTACGTCCTCACGCACCCGGGATCGCCGTGTATTTTTGCATCCAAGATTCCGGATATTTTTGGTCTTCCCGACGAAAGCGTTTTACCGCAAGAACGCGAGTTGACCAAAGATTTACTCACACAAGAACAAATCAACGATCTGATGGAAGTGCGTCGACGCAACGACATCAAAGCAGCTGGTACGGTACAAAATGTCGCCTCCGAGAAAGATTTATACTGCGCGTTGATTAACAACCGCGTGTTTGTCAAGATTGGCGCGCGCTTCGAGTTACCGCGAGACATTCTCATCTCTTCGTGCGGGAAACAACTCGAACAGTTCGATTTGTGCTGCTCTGGACACCAATGGGCGGTTTGGCAAATCAAGGACGAAGAGAGTGATGCGTCTATCAACTCTTCGACCGTTCCGAAGATGGAAACGCCGACTGCGGAGGTTCCTCCTTCTCCTCTGGCGGAAGGCGGCGAGACGGTGGACAATCTTCTCGAGGAGGCTAAAAAACTAATTGAGAAGGAGAAACAGGAACTTGAGGAGGAAGGGCAAAGGTTTCGAGATATCGTGAGCAGACCACACTCGGAAGAAGAGAAGATGCTTTACTCTGCAAAACTCGTCGAGGCAGAAGAAAAGGTTGCGTTTCTCGAAAGAAACTACGCGAAGTTGAAGATGAGAAAGGGTGAAGGCGACGAAAAATTATTCCCGGCTCGCGACGCGAAGAAGAAGCACGTCGGAATCGCGGACGAAAGCGACGCGGACGACTACGACGAAAGCGACGTCGTCCAAAAAGCAGCAGAAGATGTCGATGAGTTTGAGTCCGGGTGGGCATAAATGAGGAGGTGCGGAAGACGAGAAAGAGACATTTTTAGATAGACGACGACAAAAACATCGAGGCGAGAGCGAGAGAGCGAGAGAGCGAGGGCGAGAGCGAGAGAGCGAGAGCGAGAGCGAGAGAAAGAAAAACAGAGAGAGAGAGAGAGAGACAAGCGCGATAGTAAACCATATTCCAGAGTTTTCAAACGCAACTAAATATACATCTACACTACAAATACTACACGTGACACTATGTACCGCTTTTACAATACGCTCGTCGGCGATAACTCTTCTTGTTCTTCTCCCGAATAATTACTCCCGCGGTACAATTTTGCGAATGCTTTCGTACCCACCGGCGGCCTAAGTTTCCCCTCCATCAAAGCCAATCGTTTTCCGGGACGACGACGTCCAAATCGCTCGCGGGGCTCATCATCTCTGTCCTCGCATTCGACGCAAACTACCTCGTCCATCCAACCCACATCTCCGCGACGCGCGTTCCTCCTCATCATGGGCATCTCGCACTCGCTACACGTCTCTCTCGCTAAACTCCAGCCTTCCAGCAGTCTCTTGGTTATTTTTGCCGTCGTCAAAAAAAAGGTCGTAGACCGGCTCTTTTTGACGTCGCTTTCCCCGACAGCCGTCATCTTCACGTTGGCGCAAAATTGGTCCAAATCCATCATCTCCGTCCCGCACCACTCCTCGTTCATGCGCGAATAATAATCCTCCTTCTTTTCCTCCTCTGTGTCGAAACTCGCGCGAGAACTACTCCAAGGCGTAAACTGTTCTCTCCAGTATTCATCATCTTCATCTTCTCCTCCTTCGTCGTCCTCGCGTGATGATGATGTCGCCGACCAACACCGAGGTCGATGCGCTTCTTTTTTTAGCCCGACCCTTTTCTTTAACGGAAACAACATCGAGGTTTTCCTCTCCATCATCATCCTCTTCGACGGGGACGTTCTTTCCTCTTCCGATAATTTTGATGACGATGGTGATAACCGCAATCCTTGGAGCAGTCTGGACGAGACTTTGATGAAAGCATCGTCATCGTCGTTCATGTTGGTGTTCTTCTTCTTCATCTTCTTCTTCTTCGCTTTCAGGTTTAGTTTCCACAACACTTCATCAAGAGCTGTTTTTTTTTTGCGGAAAAAAAGTCTCTTGATTTATTTTTTCCTTATTTTTTCCAAAGTGAGCACCAAACAGCTTCCTTACGTGAGAATTTTCGTCAGAATCTGACTCAGCAGATAACTGTTTTTGATTACTCACACCACCCGAGGTACTGCTCCTCCGGGAGAGAATACTAACAACAATAATAATGTCGACGTCGTCGTTGAGCTTTGCCAAGCGCTTGGAAACGATCAAAAGTACCTCCCTCGCTCGGGAAAAGAAAAGTTCGATAAAAGATATTTGGCTGAACGCGCGATGCGTGCAATTCGCATTCGGCGAGGAGAAACGATTGATACGAGAAGCCGTGCGATTCCAAACGAAAAGAGAACGAAAACGAGGAAAGTTGGCGACTCTGTGTCAAAAAGGGACGATGGCGGAAAACAGGAAAATGATCTTTCTCGCGGTCGCGCACGCGCTGGCGACGCTGATCATCTGGCAGCACTTCTTTTACGTGAAATATCGCGTGCAAGAGGCGAAGGTTCCGGACGAAGCAAATTTATACTGGTGGAAACGGTTGACGCCGCCGATTGAGTTTGGAGCGATGCACGCGATTCTGTTTCAGATGGCGTTGTTACCGCTGACAACGGCGCGACAGACGGTTGCCGCGTTATCGAATACGTATATCGGACGCAAGTTCGTGCCTATGCACAAAGTGGTCGCGATGCACGTGCATCTGGGATACGTCATGTGCGGTTTCGTTTTCGCCGCGACAATTATCTTTTTCGCTTTCTTCGGTCAAGGGTGCGCGCAGCAACGTTCGGGGAAGGAACCGTCACCGAATGGCGTTCGAACTTTTTGTAAGAAAATGACAAACGAAATCATGGCCACCGGTCTTGCGATTACGGGGTGTTTAATTCTCGTCGCCGTGACTTCATACATGCGAAACAGAATCAAATATGAAATCTTTTACTACGTACATCATTTGGTATTTGTCATGTTCTCGCTTGCCATAGCGCACACGTTGGATGACAAGTTCAGACGTGGACAAGTGAGATCGCAAAACTTCAAATAGTTCAGCGCGTCGTTGTTGTGGTATCTTACGGACAGATTTCAAGCGTCTTTCTCCACGCGCGAATGCGACGTCGAAGAATGCAAAGTGTTCGGTGATGATTCAGATGAGTCGCGAAAAGTGGTCAAATTGCGACTCACTCGACCCGTAACTTTCGTCTTCCGTCCCGGTCAATATGTGTTCATCGCCATTAAAACGATCGATTTACATTGTCATCCGTTCTCCATTGCTTCTGATCCGCGCGAAGAAACGATTGATTTCTACGTAGAAGTTATGAGCACCTCGAAAGTGGACGGTTCAGACAGTTGGACGCATAAACTTTGGCGAGATGCAAAGGATGGCTTAGTAACAAAAGTCTCAATCAATGGTCCGTACGGTTCGGGATTCAACGACATAAGTGATCGAACGCAAATCTTGGGCATCGGTTCGGGTACTGGAATAGTTCCGATGCTCTCTTTGTTAAAGTCTCATATGAACCCCCTGTTACTAGGGGAGCCTGCGATGCACCTCAGAGCGCGCGCCGAAACAGATGCAGCAAATCGCCGTTTTGCCGAAGAATACAGCAAAGAATCTCGTTACGTCGCGCAACCGTTGGTAAATCTCGCGTCTGCGGTTTTCCACGGGGGACGAAATCAAATCGTGGATATCCCCCCAATCTTTGCCGATGGAAAAATTGCGATCGCAGGGATACAAACGCGTTGGCGTCGCAAACAGCTGGAGAAGAAGACGGACAATCCTACGAAGAAATTTTTTGAGAAAAAATTCCGCAGAAGCATGTTTTTCGAGGCTTGGCAAGTCGTACAAATCGCTTTTCCGTTACTCGATTTGGCAGCAGTTGGTTTGCTGATTTCGTTCTACGTTAACGAAGGTATCGCCACGCAAGCCATGCGCGAGGTACCACTTTGGATCCTTTTGGTCAATTTGGTTTACTATTTTATAAAATGGTGCTTTGAAACAATCAACGAACCGCTGTGGTACATCGATATGCTCTTCACGATGACTTCCGCACTATCGTTTGGATTCTGGTACCGAATAGTTCACGAAGAACGAAGGCTCTGGACAGGGTACGCCGTGTGGGGATACGCTGCTCTCTCGGTTTACCGAGCTTGTCGTACACTGAGTGGTGTTTCTTTGACTTCTAAAGCGGAATCTGGCGCCGTATCCTCGTTCCTCGCCAAAACTGGTCAAGATAAAAACATCACCGAAAAGCTAACTATCGTCATGATTACTCCCCAAGCTGATTTTTGCGCGGTGATCTGGAACGATTTGAACGAGACGTACGAGAAAGCTTACAAGGTGTACGGCAAATCGTTATCGAAATTTATCGAAATTCAGGTATATTGTACCAGTAAGGATGCGACTGAAACCGACGAGCTCTTGCGTACTACGAGCGCCACCACGCTCGGCAAAAGCGGTGCGCTCCGTCTCCATCGACCAGATTTCGAAGCGCTCACGCAAGCACCTTTAATGACTCAAGTCACGCGTGACTACTGGGAGGGACGACCAAAATTCACGTCATCTGTCGTCATATTCTGCGGAAGCACCAGGCTCGGCTCCACAATCTCCAACGCCATCTTCAGCGCCAAGATGCGTTTTAAAGTATTCATCGGCTCTAACCACGTCCTCGATTTCATACAAGAAAACTACGGCCAAGCGACACCGATGAAATCGCGTGGCGTGTCTACAACGATTAGAGAGGTGAAAACGGTGTAAAATGTGACGCGATACCCGCGTCTACGCGCGGTACCGCGGTTCCGGTTTTTGCGCCGCCATAATATGTTACTCTATTTTTACGAAGATAACCAATTTCACGAGGCATCGTGATTATATTATCACTGGGGTATCACCGGCTGGTACTGATAAACTTAATAACGAAATAACTTAATATGTAACTTATGTACCATGGTAATAGTGAGTACCTGTGCTAACTTTAATAAACGTATATCAACTTATCAAACGTGGTACCGGATGGTGTCGAAACTCTACGCGTATATATTTAACGCACACCTCACAGCACTCGTTTTGCGTCATTTTTTGAATTCTTATCGTGAAGTCCAAAAACTCGCTTTTTCGCCAAAAAAACACACTTCGACTGCACAAAAAGCACCAGACGGCATCTTTCGTTTGCACGTAACGAACGAAGGAACGATGATGGTAAACGCATCATCATCATCAGTGCTCGCCTCTCAAATCGCGGGGCAGGCGCGCGGGTGGTGGTGGTGGTGGTTTTTATTATTCGCGCGCTTCTTTAATCAGAGGAACTTTGATTTCGACCACCAGGTGACACCGTACGTTAGTACGATTGCGCCTCACGAGGTGTTCCCGAACGTGGAACTGATTTTAAGGGGAAGCCACGGCGTTTTTAAAGAAGGTGCTCAGATTTCTGCGCAGCCGTTTTTCTCTCCCGAGAACAGCGAAACCGTCGCTTTGGAAATGATCGAGGACGCGGAAGAGACGCTGGATATATTCACGCCAGGGGTGAAGTTTTGGTCCTACGAGAGAAGGGGTGATGCTACGACTATCACGGATAATAGTACTAAGAATAACAACAACAACAACAACAACAACAACTGCGACGGGGTGTTGCCGTCTCGAGCGATGGCGAAAGAGAGTTTTCTGGTGTTCTTCGCGCTGTTGAACGCGGCGAAAAGGAATGTGACCGTGAGAGTGTTGACGAATAAATACGACGACGAGAAGGTTGGGTGCGATGGGAGGGTCACGATGAAAGATTTTCTATCCTTGGCGAATCCGGAAAAGATGGAGGTGCGCTACTATCGAAGCACTTCGTTCATGCACGCGAAATACATCGCTCGAGACGGAGGGAAAGCGATGTCAATTTCTTCCGTGAATTGGTCGAGAGAAAGCATGAGAGAAAATCGAGAGGCGGGAATTATTTTAAGAGAAGGCGATGGTCCTGATCGTCTGTTTGATCGCGTGTCGAACCGCGCGTTTGAGTACGATTGGAAGCGGGCGCAAAAGCACGCGAGAGGCGTCGAGGACATCGCGAAAGAGGAGATGGCAATCATCAAAGGTAGCGCTGTTGGTGATGCAAAACTTGCAAAGACGAAAGGAATGGCGAATAAAAACGCTAAAAATACTATAACAAACGACGACTCAGTAAAACCGTTCGTCACGAAAATGGAAAAAATACCTCTCGGTGAAGGGAGCAGCGTCGAAATGTTCGTGTCGCCGGATTTCTCGCGCGACTCGCTTTTGCGCTTCCTTCGAAGCGCAGAGAACGTGGTGTACGTTTACACGTACCAAATCACGGACGATGAAATCGCAGACACTCTCGTTGACCTGGCGATGAGGAAACACGTGAAGGTATTTTTGATGCTTTCGCCGCGCATCTACGCGGATTGGGATCGTAAAAAAGCGAGTCAAGTACAGACGAGGTTGAGTAAAGCGGGAGGTAAAAATATCATCATCCACTCCGCACCGAAACATTTTCGGTACTCGCACTTGAAGTTCATCGTGAAAGATCGAAAAGGCACGTTCGAAACACTTTTAATGACGGGAAATTTATCTCCCTCAGACCTACCAGAAGGTAACATCTTCAAGCCGTGTCACGGCAAGTCTTCCTGCAGCCGAGCGAATCGCGACATAAACGTGATTTTTCGCGAAAAGGACGGCGCGATCGCTTCAAAGTTCCTGGAAGTGTTTGAAGGCGACTTAAAAATGGCGACGGAGTATTCTAATCCAACAAAGTATTAGAAGATAGCAAAAGAAAGAGAGAGAGAGACGCGTGCGCACGCATTATCATACAGCTACACAACAGCAAAGATTACAATACAAAACATACAATTAAATACAAACTCGTCGTCGTCACGAAGCGTTCTCCTCTCCTCTCCGTTTCGCCTTCCGATTCGCGGCTAAGAAAACCGCCCCGACGACTGCAATCGCCGCCAACCCTTTCACGCGAACATTTCCATTACCACTTCTCTCAAACCCATTATGAGTTGGTTTCATGTTCGCCGCAACATTCGACCTTCCACCGCTCCCGCTTACATTCGCACCGAGTCCGCTCGATTTCGGATGTCGTTGTCGATGTCCTCCAAGACCACCTCTACTAAATGTCGACGACGATGAACCTACCCCTCTCTTCTGCCTCGCTCGAAACAAAATCTCCGCCGCAGATAACTCGTCCTCCTCTCCTCCGTCGTTCAAGCTCTCTTTTCTCCTCTCCTCGTCCTCTCGCTTCGTCGTCGTCCTTTGAGTATTTTCGTTGTTCGTTTGGGGGTCGTTTTCGTCCTCGTTGTTCCACTCTCTCGCCGCTCGCATTCTCCCACCGGTTTGCCCGTGCTTCTCGCGCATTTTTTTCGCCGCGTTCATTCGAGCGCGCATTCCTGGACCAAATATCGGTCCCTTACCCGCTTCTTCGTCTTCGTCTGATCCTCGATTGGTGAGTTGTTCGTACGCGTTTTTCAGCTCCAGAAATTTCGCCGCGTTTTGTTCGTCGTCGGATTTTGAATTCTCCCCGTCGTCTTTTGCGCGGTACACGACGTCCGGGTGTAACTTTTTCGCCTTCTCTCGGTACGCGAATTTGATTTCAGATCGAGTGGCCGTCGAGGAAACGCCCAGGATAGAGAAGAGTTTCGATTTGTTCGTCTTTGTCGGGAAGTTGAACCCTGGAGGGGCGTCCTCCTCTGTCATATTGGGGAAAGTTTTGTGAAGAGAAATAGAGGATTGCGGACGAAACAGATGATGACTTTAATGGCGTAGTAGCATACACATTGCACGCATTCGTAGTAGTTTACAACAACACAAAAAGAATACACTTTCGAGGTTCGAATCGTCTTTTCTCGATGATGATTAAGAAGAAGCGCTCGATTAAGGAACAACTTTTGTCCGGGTAATCTTCGCCGACGATATCGTCGAACCGTCCAGGACGCGTTCGCTCACGATGTGCTCTCCAGCCGGCGTCAACCATCCGCACGAAAACGTCTCACCGTCGGTAAACGTCCAAATGTCCAAGCCGTTGTACTGAGTGATCGCGTCTTTCGGGACGCCGTCCATCTCGCTAAACTTCACCTCGCTTCGCGGGTACTCGCCGTATTTCATCGTATTTTTGGTCCCGCCGCAGCTCGCGACTAACGACGCGCCGTTCGTATACTTCTCGTAGTACGCCTCTCGCCACACTTTTACTTCGTTTCTCTTCGCCTCTGTACGCTGTTGCGTTATTCTCACTCTCACGTGCGGTTCCGAATCGACGTACCCGTCTTTCTGCGTTCCCCCTTTCCTCGTCAACACGTGCGTCACCGTCTCGTCGTCGCTGGCGTTGAAATCCCCGCACCCTGGATTATAGTGCAGAACGTTTTTCATTTCGCCTTCAAACTGTTCGTGAATAACCGAGGCGTCCACTTCGCACCCAGCGACGGGTATAAACTTCATATCTTTATACACAACGACTTCTCCTCCTTCTTTCGCACACATCGCACACTGCGTCTGCCAATCGAAGACGTCGACCGCCCAATCGTCGTACGCTGGAGGTACCACGTGGTCTGGAAGTTTCGAAGCGTTCGGAAGTTTCGTCGCATCGTCGACGACGAAATCAACCATGTGGCCTTCCCATTCGCCGGATGGGACCGTTTCTTCGTCGAATTGGAACAGTAACTGCTCTTGCTGCGAGGACACGGACGATGGTTTCGATGATGAGTTCCCGCTTCTGCTCTGATGGCTCCTCCTCTTCTTCCTCCCCGTCACTTTGCTCCAGGAGCAGAATACCACCGAAGAACGAGAAGTCGTGATCATGATGCGATGCGCGGATGCGGGTGTATGTGTAATATATAGAGATAGAGAGATGGATAAACTGTGAAGCTTTCGTTGGGGAAAACCGTCAGTCTCGAAAGAAATCTCCAAAACTTTCTCGAGGAAGCGCTTTTGGGCGAGACAGAGAGAGATACTCATGTCCTCGTTACTCCCTTCAGTGCGCAATACTACTGTCACGAGTAAACGAAAATGTTGCGCGATAGTTTTACTCGCGCTTTTCCTGGTAAAACTCTTCGCGTTTGCGTTCGTCGCGATGACGTTCGGGGGGAAACACGCGAGGGAATTTGCGAGACAGTTTGCGTTGCTTCCATCGTCATCATCATCGACAATAAGAACAACAACGACGACGAAAAGATACGACGAGGACAACGACTTTGATGAGGACGTTTTGGTGTACGAACGGAGAGAAGACGAGATGTTCCGTCGCGAGACAGACGATGGATTTTTCGATGATGATGAGAACACGAATGGGAAGAGGAGGAGGAGGAAGAAAAATGTTAACGACGATGACAATGATGAATTCTGTAACGGGAACGCCGCAATTGCGGTGTACGCGAGTAGTAACGAGAACGAGGACGTCGACGAGAGTAGAGGGAGGAAAAGCAGTACCGCTCGAAAAGTACGGTTGAAGTGTTCGATTGGATCGTTTCGCGCGCACGCGTGTTTCAATCCGAAACGGATAAAGACGGACGAAGCGCACGTCGCGAGAGCGTTTCGAGAGGAGAAATTTAAAGGCGAATCGGTATTCATCGAAAGCGGGAGTCGGTACGTGGTCGAAGACGATGATGGAAAAGTGGAAGAGTATGCGAGCGTGTTAGTGTGTAAGAAAAGTAGCGGTGCAAAATGCGAATCGGTAGACGACGCGTTGCCGATATGCCGGGAGGAAACGAAAGGTAAAAAATTGACGAGGTTGGCGCTGAAAGCGGCCACGGATGCGGCGAGGTTCGGGTTTCTCGGAAAAGGCGTGAAAGCGAGAAAGTTTCGACCGGTGCCCAGCGAACACGCGCTGATGAAACAAATGAACGGGGAAAGAAGGCAAGAGACGTGTTTTTTTAAGGAGGTGGTGTCGGAGATTAAGAGAGGGTGCGATGTAGGTGAAACTGTAAAGAACGAAAACGACGAAGAGGAAAGCGACGGATTGAACGAGCTCGTGAGAGGCGGGTACCTCGTTGGATTCAAAGGCGTCGCGATGGTGAAGAAAGTTAAACCGGATACGGACGAGTGTCGCAGTGGTGAGAGTAGTAGTAGTAGTACTAGCAGTAGTGACGACAACTCGGAGGACGACGGGGAAGACGCGTCCTCTTTCGTCGCCGAAAAGAAACTCGAGTTTCTCGTCATTGAAGACATCACGCGGGGCATACAAAACGCCTCCATCGTGGACGTCGACGTCAGTGGAGCACCAGCTTCGGTCTGTCGCTATTGCTCTTTAGACGTGAAGAACTTTCGTCTCGGCGATGGCATCACCAGTGGCGACCGGTTCTTCTGGAAACGCGAAGCGAGGTGCGTGAGCTCCAAAATTTCCGACGTGTTTGAGAACGTCGTCTTGAACGCCCGGTCCTTCTTAGGGGAAGCCGCGGACAGTAAAATCTTTGCCGCTTTACTCAAGACGGAAGTCGAAAATATCGTCGAACTCATGCACAAACAACGATTCGTCGAATTCACGGACAGTTCCCTCCTCCTCGCGTACGGATTGTGCCCGAAAACGGGCAAACCAAAAGTGCGCGTTCGCGTCATCGATTTCGGCCACGCCACGTGGAAATCCATCGCGTCCTCGCAAAACACGTTACCATCGAACAAACCTTGGACCTTATCCAAATCTGTGGACAGCTCCAAGTTCACCTGTGGCGCGGAAGAGCTCATGCACAGGCTCGATTACATTGCCACCGGCAAACCAGCGCCGAAACGATGCTTAGCCGCGTGCTTGAACTATTGCGACGCGAGCAAAGCCGAAGGCGGCTACTCGTGTCGCTCTCGAGCGAAGAAGGATGAAAACCCGATTGGTGAGGAGAAAGAGAAGAATTGCCCGTGGGAGTTTAAAAGCGACTATTATTCGTAGAGAAACTAGTAGATGTGAGTTGAATCGTGCATACATAGCTTGTGACCGATTGAAAGAGCACATTGGAAATAGCGTTTATCTGGTCGCGCTCACATTCGAGTGGTTTCCTTTTCCCAACCACCAACTCCATTTCTTCATAAAAAAAGTTTCTACTACGAGAACAAACATAACTGAACACCTCGCGCTTTGAAACCGCGTCGACCTCCTTCTCCTCTTCCTCCTCCTTTTTATGTCCTCCACCTCGGACAAGCTCGCGGTCCTTTCCGCCAAGCTCGACGACCTCGCGTCGAAAGCGAACTCGATCCGACACGAGCGAAAGAAACAAAGCGCGAAGCCGGATGAGCTCCCGACGACGACTGCATCGGTTTTACGAGGCCGCCGATTGACACACGTGCCAGACACGCCTTTACAAAGAATACCGTATCATTTGAAATATCATGTGCAGCGATTCGCGGGTTTCGTGGCGATCAAACTGAGAGAGTTTCGAGTCTTGGACAGAAGCGTGAAAATGATTGTTCTTTTCGTGCTTGGATTTTTTCTCTTCGTGGGCGTGTTTGCGGTGCGCGGACACGAGGAAAGGGGGTACATTCATAACGACGAACGCGAGGAGTACCGAGAAGAGTACGACAGCTCAGAATTTGGCGACAGTCGATTTCACAAAGCTTTGTTTCATCCAGTCTTTCACGCGAGGCGAGTGGTGGATTCGATGAAGACGAACTTCGCGCGGGATAAGTTTGAAAGCTCTCACGCCACGGAGAAGCATCCCTATTCGACGAAAGTGAGTTTTGAGTGTCCAGTGTTGTCGTGCGTGAATGTAGCGTTAGCTGGAGCAGTTGGTGATGGTATGACGGTAAATACGGAGACTATACAAAACGCGATGGATAGTCTGACGATGAGAGCGCAAGGAAGAACGCAGACGTTGGCGTTTCCGCCGGGAAGATGGTTGACCGGTCCTTTAGAGTTGAAATCGAACGTGAAGATTGTTTTGGATGGTCCGAGAAGTTTTCTAGAGGCGGTAAAATCGACTGATTCGTGGCCCATCGACGATTGGAAAGAGCATCCGTCTTTACCTTCGGATGACCCGACACCCATTTTTCGAGCGTTTATACACGCCTATAATCAAACGAACATTGAAATTTCCGGCGGCGGTACGATTAACGGTCACGGTGATTTTTGGTGGGACCGTAAGACGGACGAGAAGTATTCACCCTCCATGCGTAAAAAAGCGCACGTGCCGAATTTAGTTCATTTAGTCGGCTGCTCGGACGTGAAGATTGAGAACATCGTGTTGACAAACTCGCCCCATTTTACGGTTCGGCCGCAATATTGCGACAAAGTGAGCGTTTCGAGAATCCACATCTCGAATCCCGCGAATTCACCGGGTACGAACGGCGTGGTTTTTGATTCTACGTCGAACTCATTCTTAAGAGATTCGTTCATTACTACCGGTGATAAAGAAGACGCGGTGGCGATCAAATCCGGGAAGGATTACCACGGTAGGAAAGCAAACGTGCCTTCGAAGAACATTCGAGTGGAACACGTGACGATTTTGGGCGGTCACGCCTTGTCGGTTGGAAGCGAAATGAGCGGAGGTGTGTCGAACATTATCTTCTCCGATATTACGTTCGACGGTAGAAATAACAAGTTTGGTGTGGGGAGCGCGAGAGTGAAAACGATGCGCGGTCGAGGTGGTGTCGTGGACCAGATTACGTTTCAAAACATTCGAGGATGGAACGCCTTATACGCTCTGGAATTGTACGAGTATTATTCGAAGCAAGACACGAATGTGGGTCCGGTTTCCAGAGAAGAAACGCCCATCGTAAAGAATATTAACTTTAAGAACGTACACATTGAAGGTATTAAGCGATACGCCGGCGTCATTGCCGGATTACCGGAGATGGCAGTCAGTAACTTGGTCATCGAAAACGTTCACTTGACAAACGTGCATAAAGGGTGGAATTGTCACAAGTTTAAAGAGTGCAATTGGCCAGGAGGTGGATGTAGCTACGGGACAGTTTCCGACGTGAAACCAGAATTACCGGACGGATGCGTGTTAGACCAAAGCATGATGCCGCACAGACAAACCGTAGGGAATTTGTGGACCCCGGCGGTGCCCCGAACGGGCTTCATCGGGTAAATAAATAGATGATTAGCGCAGCAATTCTAGGAATAATAATAATACAAAGTATCTAAAAACTAATAACGTCTAGTCTACTTCTATTTCAAACTCTCTAACCCAAACCATTTCCGCAATTCCTCGGCGACGACAAACGTCACCATCGTTTGCGGCCCCAACCGAATGTAGTTCGCCGTGAAACCTCGCATCGCACCTCTCAGGGCGCCGTATTCACGCACCACTTCCATCGCCGCCTCTTTCGCCGATAACTTCTTCCCTTCTCCGGAAATAAACATCCTCGTTTTCACCACATCCAATGGATTCGTTGTCGCTGTCGTTATCAACCCCGCCGCCGCGCTCGCTCCAACGTGCGCCATCCAATCGTCTTTAGCGTTTGGCACCATCTGTATCCACAGCCGTTTCACTTCTCCATACGCGGCGACTTGACTCGCCGTTAATAGCGCCGCTCTCGATGCTGCCATCGAACTCCCTCTCCATAAAGACGACACTCCATCCCTCCCAACTTGTGTTTTGATCGTTTGCCAACTGTCGCCTTTCATTCTCCTCGTCTTCACGAGCTCCGTCGGATTCAACGTGAACGCCGCCAGAGCTCCAGAGCATCCGCCCGCGAGCAACTTTGTCGTCACGCGATTTTCATCCACCCCCCCGAAGAATTCCGAATTGGATGCGAGATTCCTCCGAATCGGGTCGTACAACCCTAACCTTAACCCGCCGTACGTCGTCGCTCGCACAAGAGACGGCGTCAACCCGACGTAAAAACCTCCCACGCCTCGCTCTCGAAAGACCAAGCGAAACGTTTGCAACATGTTGTTGTTTGCGTTTTTCGCATTCGTCGTGTTCAACGCTTGCATCCTCACTTTCACGACATCGATCGGGTTCGTCGTCGCCGTCGCGCACGCCACGGAGACGCCGGATATGCATACATTCGGAACCAGCGCGTGTTCGACCATCATAAAATCGCTATTCTTCAATCATCCGTTCAAAGTTTCGCGCGTGCGCAGTCATATTGGTTTTTGGAGCAAAAAAGCGAGAAAAAAACAGGAAAAAGAAGAGAGAGTTTTGTGATCACTCGTGCGCACGTATCTTCCACGTCTCGCCATAAATGCTTCTAAAAATTCGTACCCATGTACACATACGTGTTCAAATCCTTCGTGTGAATTTTCAGGTCTCGAACCAAAGCGACCGGGTAGATACAGATGCACAGATAGTACAACACAGGGGGAAACGCTGCTTTTTTCGCGAGAAAAAAAAAAGATTTGCATGAAAAAAATCGAGAGAAAAAAGTATTTAGGGTGTACAACCCTAATACGGTCTCTTGGAAGGGGAAAGAGAAAAAAGTGCTTCACAAAACCATATCTAAAAGCATTCATCATGGGGAGTTCATCCGACGCGTTGCTCGAACGAATCTCGAACAATACGCCTAAAAAGACGAAGAACAACACTCCTGCCGCTAATACTGTTCGTCGGTCGCGACGGTTATTAGGCCCGTCCGTGTCCATCGTCGGCGACATGGGGGAGAACGAGGAGACGCCGTTGGGGAAGATTCGAGAGACTTTGACGACGACGACTTCTCGATTAGGAGGAGGAAAAGGAGGCGCAAACAAGAACAACGACGAGAAAAAGAAGACGCAACGGTCGCCGTTGATGGACCGAGGGAACGAACGAGACGTTATTACCGTCGAAGAGGAAGAGGAAAACGGGAAGAGGAAGAAGGAGAAGAAGAAGAGCGAAAAGAGAGCTGCTGCTGCTGCTGGGAAAAAGACAACAAAAGCAATAGGCGAGAAGAAGCGGGAGAAACCGGCAACGGCGGCGAGAAAGACGCGAAAAGGGACAAAGGAGCAGGACGAGGAAGAGATGGAAGAGGAGGATCAAAAACAGCCAGAGGAGGAAGTTACGATGGAAACAACATATCCGACAACGACCGCGTCCGACGTGGACGACAACGACCAACACGTCCAAGAACAAGAAAAGATACAAGAAGAAATGGACAACGAAGACCCGATGCAAATATTGAAGCTCGCGGTTGCGACGTGGCAGAAACGCGGAGTGGACCCGTCCGAGGCTATTTTAGAGGCGTTTCCTTTGCGTTTGTCGGAACGAAAGGATGGGGCGACCATGCGGAGGTTGATGGCGGCGTTGGCGGGCGTGGAGTTGGCGCCGACGACGGTGAAGAAGGCGAGAGCGATTCGGGAGGAGATGTTTGAAGACGTGGAAGAAGACGGAGAAGAAGTGTGCGATATGGTCGAAGATAAAGAGGACGTGGGCGAGAGCAAAGCTGACTCGAAGCAAAAACCAAACGCGGAGCTGTCGCTCGAGGACCACGCGACGAGACGATTGAGTTTCGGGTCCGGGAATGGCGGCGAGAAAGAAGAGAACGCGAAAGAAGAACACGAAGAAGAAGTAGTAGTAGCAGTAGCAGCAGGCGATGAAGAAGAAGACGAAGAGTTTGGCACGCCGGAAGGGAAAATTGAAGATGAAGAAGGCGATATCGAAGGCACGTTTGATCCGTGTAACTGTGGCGAGCTCGAGTGTCCGAAAGAGAAAATGTTGAAAAACAACGGACCATTTCAGCTCCCGGTAGTCAAACACGTGCAGCCGCAAAAACAAATGACGCCAATTAGAACGTGGATGGATGCAGAGCAACCGTCGTTGGACGAAGAGAATGAGGAGGAGGCAGACGATAGCGAAAGTGTCGCCGCTACGGATATCGACGAAAATTATTCAGTCCGCGACGAGGAGGAGGAAGAGGACAATGAAGACGATGATGTCGGGAGTATTGCGGGCACTGAACACGTCGCGTCGCCTCTCGTTGAGAGCATCATAGAACGCGCTTCGAAGAAAGAAGAAGAAATAAAGGACGAACCAGCACCTCCTGAAAAGGAGGCTGAGGTAGAAGAAGAGGACGAAGTTATACCCGCGCGACCGAAGCGTAACGCGGCGACTAAGAAGAAAGTTCAAATTTTATCTTCTAGCGACGAAGATGAAGAAGATGAAGAAGCTGAAGAAGAAGATACGAGCGCCGCACCGGTGCGAGCGTCGAGGCGCGTCGCAAATAAGCGGAACGAAATAGCGGAGAAAATATCGAATCGAAGAAGAAATCAAATCTTGGAAGACAGCGACGATTATGAAACCTCAGAAGATGAGGACGACGACGAGGACGACGATGATGATTCGCTCTCGGAAATTGCAGAAGAAGAGGAAGCAGACGACTCCGAGTTCGCTCCCAGCGACGACGATGACGACGAAGTGAAACCGTTCTTGAAAACGGCGATGAAAACGCCCGGACCGCCAGCCAAGACGCCCGGCAGAGTTAACTTCAAAACACCAACGCCTCCAAAAACGGGTCCAAATACGCTATTCCGCGCAATGACGGACAAGAAGTGCAACACGGCATTACGTGCTGCTCGTCTCGCGGCTATGGAAGACGAACAGAAAGACGACGATATTTCTCCGTTCAATCTCGAGCGTTTGCAGACGCCGCCGAACGAGCCGGCGAACATGTCGCCAACGAAAACGTTTTCTGCGTGGAAACCACCGCCCTCACACTCGAAAGCGTTAACGTCGGCGTTGAAATCCGTAGGAAAAACTATCGGCGGTAACTTGAAGAATGGATTTGACTTCAACAAGCACAAAGAGTCCATCACGAGAGCTCTTTTCGACGAGTTCAACGCGAACGTTTTCGATCGACAACTTCCCGATGGATTTGAGATTACTTGGAGTAAGAAACTGCTCACTACGGCTGGCTTAACCGTGTATAAGCGAACCACGATCGAAGGCGTTCGTCATTTCACCGCACGCATTGAGTTGAGCACAAAAGTGCTCGATTCCGTGCACAAGCTCGAAGCGACTTTGTTGCACGAAATGTGCCATGCGTCTGCGTGGCTCGTCGATCACGTGGCCAAACCTCCGCACGGTGACGTGTTCAAAAAATGGGCAAAGTTAGCGATGCAAACGTACCCGGGAACGAACGTGTCTACATGCCACGCGTATGCGATACACACGCCGTTCAAATGGAAGTGCAGCCAAACGTGGTGCGAACAAGAATACGGACGACACTCGAAATCCATCGACGTCGAGAAGAAGCGGTGTGGATTATGCGGCGGTCGATTGGAATTTATGGGCAAGTTCACCTCCGACGGCGTCCTCGTGAAAGGCTCGAACATCGAAAAGAAAGCGACTGGGTACGCTAAATTCGTCCAAGATAACTTTGGAGACGTGAAGAAAGAGCTCGGCAATAAGACACCGCACAAGAAAATCATGGAAAAGTTGAGCGAAAAATGGAACGAGGAGAAGAAAGCCGGGAAGAAGAGCGACAGCGGCGAACGCAGCGGCAGCAACAACAAGAGCTTCAGCGAGGATAAAGAAAATATCCCAAAAGAGGCGCCCGGATCGATTTCCAAGGCGGCTGCTAGGTTCACGAAGTTGGCTTTATTCGAAGATGAAATCATGTCCTTTACCGAGAAGAAGAAAAAGAAAAGCGTTTCCATCCAAGAGGAGGAAGACGAAGTCGAGACGAAGATGAAGGCGATGAACTTGAACTCGCTTTTGTTAGAAGAGGAGGAAGAGTGAGACGTTGTATCATACAAGTGCGCGGGGAAACACACACACACACACAAACAGCAAACATAATAGTTTTATCTTCTGTTGATTATATCATTTTGTATAAGTATTAAAACAAGTATATAGTAGTACGAGTATGTATCAGAGGTTCCTTCCTTGCTTTCTCGCTAGCTCTTTTCACGCTATGTCTCAATTTGTAAAGTTAATGTACTTTTTCCGTCCTCTCCTCTCCTGTGATGAACTTCTACAGTTTTCTCGCGCCGGTGTTCTAACCGAGAGATATTCTCTGCCATCATCTGGCAGTATGGGTCTCACGACAGAGCGTCGACGCGCTCATGAATTTTTAATGAAATTTTTATAAAATCCTCCTCTTTTACTTGGCGCTCGGGTCTTTTTGCGTGTACGTCTTGATGACTTCTCGGAGCATTTCATTCTCTTTCTCCAAAGTCTTGCATCTGTTTTCTAACTCGTCCAAACGCGATTGTCTCTCTCTTTCCGCGTTCTCTAAAGAGTTCATGTACGCCTTCTTTCTTTCTCTCGCGTGTTGCGCGGAAACTCGGTTGCGCAGCAACCTCTTGAGGCGCTTGCGCTCTCGTTCATCCTCGGCGGTGTTCCCAGTCGGCATAGCCGGCAATTCCTTACCGTCGTCGTAGTCTTCGTTCTTCTTTTTCGGCGGCATGATGCTCGTTGTCGTCGGTGCAGATGTTGTATGTGCTAAATAAGTTGTTGTAGTGTCCTTGTTCTGTTCCTGGCTATTCACCAAATACCCCGAGTGGCCTTCGCTACTCGTCGCCGGCGCGTTGTTCGTTCTCCCGATCGTATCCACGTCCGGAACTACTTGTAAATCCTGGTTGTCCGTATACGTGGAACTCGTCGGCTTCGCTTCCCCTCCAAACGACTGTACTCCTTCCGAGCCAGCCTTTCTCTTCAACTGTAACAACTGCTTCCCTTTCGCCGCTAACCGAACTTGTTTTCTCGCCTGTCTAATCTCCTTCGCCGATTGCCTCGCGCGTTCCTCCGGCGTCGGTAATCCGGTTTGTACCGGTGCAAATGTCGCGCCGTGTACGTGTACGGGAACGTGTACCGGTTGAAACTGGTGCGGTTGGAACGGATTGGTTTCTGTTTTTTTTGTATGAAAGAATAAAACTCGTCAGAACCCATCTTTTTCTTTTTCTTGGTTTTTTACGGAATCGGATTGGGGTTGGGTTTTGGACCGTCCTTCGGATAGAAAAATCACATCCTCTTCCCTTTGTCTCTCTCTCTCTCTCTCTCTCTCTCTCTCTCTCTCTTTCGAAAGAGCGAGAGTGAGCGGGTCTTTTTCGACCCCTTCGAACGAGTGCAAACGAGTGCAAACGACGACCGACCGACCGACGCGGGGAAACGACGAGAGAGATGCTCTGCGCGAGAGAAAACTATAATAAAAATCCTGCAAGATCACGCGAGAAAACCTCCCGTTGAGGGAACGAGAAAAAATCGAGACAAACGCGCAAACAAAAGCATACGTATCTTACCTTGATGATGGTGCGCAAACCTCACGCGGTTGGTGTAATCCTCCGGGTGCGAGTCCGGACACAATAAATCGGTCAAGTCGTCCACGCCTCTCAAGAGCGAATCGTCGATGTCCGGAACTTCGAAGTGTGACTCGTACCCCATTCACAGCTAATCTCTTTGGATATGTGTCCGTGTTTGAGCTCTTTCCCGTACTAATTTTCTTTCTAAAAGAAAAAGAGGCACCTCCCTCTGCGTTTGTTTGCTCCTCCCTGTTTGGGCTGCGCCGCGCCAGATTGCTCTCTGCTCGATGGACGACCCTCCCGTCTCTCTTTAATAACAACAACGCGTTATTCTCGTTTCTGTGTTATGTCCGTTTTGTTTTGTTGTGGAGAAGGAACTCACAAATCCACCCCAAACAGAGGCTTCCCTTTCTCTCTGTAAATTGTTGGTGTTGGTTCCGTTTGGGTTAATTCGGATATGATTTGATTCGCCTGCTGAGAGCGACCTTGATACCCTAAATAGTGATGTTCATTCTCTCTTGTTTTGTCCCTTGAAATTGGATAATTCGTTTTTATATCTCTGTAATAAGAAGCTTCTCTTATATCATCACACATCGAGTTCTTCGAACGCATCTGATTGATGAGGACTCGTTAAGGTTTCCTCCGTCGTTCTTGATCGAACGATATAATGAACTTCGTGAAAGCGCAGCTGGAAAAAGCGGAACGATTCGTCGAGAACGTGGAACAGAAAGTCGCCGAGCGAGTCGTTCCAGGATTGAACAACAACAACGCGAACGACGACGACGAGGAGTATTCGGATTCCGAATGGGGGGAGGACGGTAGTATTCGACAACAGCAGCGACGTCGGCGGCCGAAAGTGGTCTTATCGGACGATTCGGACAACGAAGAAGAAGGAAAAGAAGAAGTTGCATTTGAAGAGAAGAAGAAGACAACGAAGAGCGCTTTCAAGGTTGAGGATGTGGCGAGTGGGTACGATGCGAACGACAGAAGCGCAGAAACTACTTCCGCTGCTTTTCTGACGGAAAATGCGGCGATGGCGATTCAGACGACGACGCACTCGTCGCCGTCGAAGCAGCTTCTGGGCAAACCGCCCTCGCCGCCAATTTCCGTCGCCAAACAACAGTTAGCGGAGCAGCGAGAACGCGAAAGAGAAGAAGAAGAAGAGAAGAAGAAGAAGAAGGAGAACGCCGTCGTCGTCGTCGCGCGCGACGACGAAGAGTATAAACTGAAGGAGAAGATTGTCTTGTACAAGAATAAAGTTCAAGACTTGAAGTCGGAACGGGACCATTTTCAGAGACTTTTGAGGGACATGCAGAACGAAGCGATGGTGAACACGGATAAGATGATGCTGACGCACACAAAGTTGGAGCGAAAGTTGAAGGAGAAAGAGGCGATGTTAAAGGAGAAGGAGGAGGAGATTAAACGTTTGAATGCGACGGAGAAAATAAGGAACGACGCCGAGGACGAGGCGCAGTCGTTGACGCAGGAGTCGATGGCGAGCGTGTTAGCGGGTGCGAAGGAGGCGCAAATGCGCGCGGAGAGGCAAGCGGAGGCGTCGAGTCGGGAGATTGTGTCGCAACGCGAGGAGTTTTCCAGGAGAGAGGCGGATTTGGAGGACCAGTTGGAACGGTTGAGCCAAGACGTGGCGAAGGTTTCGCAAACGAGCGAGGAGAGAGCGAGGGCGTTGGTGACTTTTGAACGACGAGCGGTCGCGGCGGAGAACGATCACGAGAGGTTGTCCGAGATAATCGCGAGGTTGGAAACGTCGTTGGCGGCGGAGACGAAGAGAGCGGAGAGAGCAGAAGATGACGGCGAGTACGAGAGGATGAAGGAGCAGTTGGAGAGCGCGAACGGAGAGATGCAAAAGTTGAGGAAAGAAGTAGACGCGGCTAAACGTAGAGCGGATATTGCGGAGAGAGATTTGAAAGTGCGAGTTGGCGTTTTAAATGGTAGCAGTAATACGAGCAACGGTGGCGAAAATAACGACGGACTCATGCCGGAAGACCAAAACGAACTCGCGTCGTTGCGGAAACGATCCGAGGAAATGACCAAGTTATTATACGAAAAACAACGACAGTTAGAGAGTTTACAGGGCGAGAAACAAACGTGGAGCATGCGTTTAGAACGCGCCAAGGAAGGGTTTATGAATTCTGCGGACGTATCCGCGAACACGTCGTCGTCGGCGAAGCGACGAGCAAACGCGATGGATATTGAATCCGGGAGAAATTTTGCCTCTGCCGAGGCAGACATGGTGCCCATGGAAGCGTCGAGAACGTTTTCGCGATTAGCGCAAAACAGACGGGTCGGGAAAGTGGTCACCAAAGCGTGGCAAGGCTTAGATGCCGCCGCGGCAACTTTATCGGATGGCGTTCGATTGTACCCGATTGCGAGGGTAGCGTTCTTCTCGTACTTGTTTTTCATTCACATGTACGCGTACTTTTTGTTGCACAAGTTGCAACACAACGCGCACATGGCCGAGCTGCATTTACATCATCCTTAGCACTTTTAGTACGCTTGTTACGCTTGTTACAGTAGAATATATACGCATAGTTTATAATCAAACGAAATATCATTTTTCCTTTATAATACAAATCACGTTCTCTCTCTCTCTCTCTCTCTCTCTTTTTCCCGCGTGACTTACGCTTTCTTCTTCTTGTTGGCGCTTTTGTTGTTACTGATACCTTCGCGAAGTAGTGCTACTAATCCCTCTCTTCTTTCTACTAATATAATTGACTAATTGATTTTTATGCATGTGATAACGACGTAATAATAACGCATATGCGATCGTGGTGCCGGCGTCTCTCTCTACCAACTCGAGACGCCATAAATCGGACCTCTGATTCTTCTCGCCAGCTGCATATCCTTCGGCATAATCGTCACCCTCTTCGCATGAATCGCGCACAAATTACAATCCTCGAACAAATGCACTAAAAAGTCCTCCGAGGACTCTTGCAACGCTAACAACGCCTCCGCGGTCCATCGCATCGGTTGATCCGTAAACTCGTTGCAGATCTCTCGAACGAGCCTCGCAAAAGGCAGTTTTCGAATCAACAAGTCGGTTGATTTTTGGTACTTTCTGATTTCTCGAATAGCTAAGGTTCCCGGTTTGTATCTGCGTTTTTGTGGAATTAATGGGCCTGTGTGTTCCGCGTTTAAATATGAAAAGGGAGAGAGAGAGAAAGAGAAAATCCGTCAGCAAAAGCGGCGTTCGCAGCGCGAGAAAGACAAAGAAGAGGTTGAGGAAAATGTCTCGCTTGGGGGAAAAGGGGGTGAAAATTCAAAAAAAATGGAGCCAAGGGTCTCCTTTGTGCGTTTATGCGCGTCCACATAATCAACAACACAAACGCGAAAAGTACGACATCAAAACACTCTCTGAGAAAGAATGCGCGCGTACCGTTTAATCTCCCAAACTCCGGCCGTCTTTGCGGCGTGCCCTGTTTTTTTAATCGAACAAAAATCATAATGTGTTTAAAAGAGTCAGTTTGAATCCAAAACGAGACGATTTAGAGAGAGGAAACGATGATGAGAAACAAGCTTTCTTTCGCGCTTTTTTTTTCACAACACAAAGCGCTTCTTCTTTGTTTGCGCAATATTCGGCGCGCAAAGCGTATACTACTCTCATCAGAAACAACAACACAAAACAAACCGTCGTACCTTTCGCCCTATGCTCACCGGCCGGACCATTCTCTGACTCTCTCTCTCTCTCAAAAATGACGAACGAGAGCTCCTGTGTTTTTCCTTTCGAAAAACAGGGAAATGCTAAACCCTACACCCTAAACAGTTTTTAAAGGAAAGCTCTAACGACGAATTTTCTTAAGTTCGTTCCCGTGGACAAAGGGAGAGAGAGAGAGAGAGAGAGAGAAAGAGAAAGAGAGTTTAAGAATGACGACGCAAACGGACCCTCTGGCGAAATCGGTCCGCGGGACGAACCCGCAAAACATGATGGAAAAAATTACGAGAGATAAAGTGTACGCGATGACGTTTTGGAAAGAAAAGTGTTTCGCGGTGTCGGCGGAAACGTTGGTGGATTTAGCGGTGACGGATTTGACGCAAATAGGAGGCATATACGGAGGGAACAATCGAGCGACGGAGTTTTTGTGCTTAGCTTTGAAGATGCTGCAAATCGCGCCGGAGAGAGAGATTGTGATTGAGTTTATTAAGAACGAAGACCATAAGTACGCGAGGTTGTTGGGGGCGTTTTATTTACGACTGGTTGGGAACTCCGCGGAGGTGTACAGATATTTAGAACCGTTGCTGAACGATTACAGGAAAGTACGGAGACGCGTGAAAAGTGGCGGGTGCGAGTTAACGACGGTGGATGCATTCATAGACGAGTTGTTGACGAAGGATTTTTGTTGCGACATCGCGTTGCCGAGACTGGCGAAACGGTTCGCGTTGGAGGCGACGGGCGCGTTGGAGGAGAGGAAGTCGTTGTTAGAGGAAGAGGTTGGTGAAGGCGAGGATTTCGAGACGGTGATTGAAAAAGCCGTGAACGAGGAGATGACGAAGAGGAGAGCGATGGCGATGCCAGGGGAAACGGTTAACGTAGATGGGGACGATGGGGAGGACGACGGTGCCGCTACGAAGAAGAAGCGAAGTTTAGAAGAAGAAGAAGAAGAAGAAGAAGAAGAAGAAGAGGGAGAGAAGAAATCGAAGAAAAAGAAGAAAAAAACGGAAGGAAAAGAGGAGGACGTGGAGATTGCCGAAGCGAACGCGTTGCGTTTAAAGCTTGGTTTGAAACCGTTGAGAGGTTGAGTTTTTCTCGTCGGCGGAAAAAATATAGAAATAGAAGAAGCGCGATGATGAAATAGAGCGTGAACGCGAGTACCGCGTTTACCTTGTCTGTGTGATTTTTAATAATAGTATACTAATAACAAATTAATTTATATATTTATGTCCAATAGACTCAAAGACAATACGCGTTTCGAAACTCGAGAAGCATCGAAGAAAGAAGCGCGAGTGTTTTATTGCATAAAAGCGCGCTCTCTCGTTCTCGAAAGCTCTCCCTCGCGTTTACTTCGCCATCATCATCTTCACAAACTCTTCGTAGTTCACTTCACCATCGCCATCAACATCCGCTTCTCGAATCATCTCGTCGACTTCTTCATCCGTCAACTTCTCGCCCAAGTTCGTCATGACGTGTCTCAATTCCGCCGCGCTGATTGTCCCGTTCCCGTCTTTATCGAACACTTTAAACGCTTCGTGCAATTCTTCTTCGCTGTCGGTGTCTTTCATCTTACGCGCCATCAAGTTGAGAAATTCTGGGAAATCGATGGTGCCGTTGCCATCCGCGTCGACTTCGTTGATCATATCTTGAAGCTCCGCCTCCGTCGGGTTTTGGCCGAGAGATCGCATCACCGTGCCTACGTTTCGTAAAAGGGCAAATTCGTAAAGAGAATATTTTCAAGTCAGTCGGGAAAGAAGACCAAACACAGGCTTTGAGAGGAGATTTAAAATTCAATCCTCCCCCGGGCGTTTCTTTTCGTTCGCATGGTCTTTTCGCCCTTCGAGAAAGGATGATCGTAAAACGCCGCACTTTCACGTCGTTTTTCTCGCTGCGATCGTCCTCGGAAAGGAGAAAAAAGGAGAGAGCACGAGATCAATTCAAAGAGATCTCAAAGCGGGGAGATCACTTCCAAAAAGGCAACCGGAAAAGCGCTTCTCTGTGTGCTCTCTCTTTCGGTCGTTCGTTTCCGTTCGCGAAAAAAGGAGCGCGAGAGAGAGGAAGAAGAACTGCTTCGTTTTCGCGTCGGACGCTCTTTGCGCGACGAGAGCGGCGCACAGCTACCGTCGTCGTCGTCATCAGAAACAACGAGATTGTTGACCGCCTTTTTCCAGAAGAATCGAGCGCGAAAAGAAGGGAAAATCGACCAAAAATTAAAACGTACCGAGCTCTTTCGTGGTGATGGTCCCGTCGCCGTCTTTATCGAACAAAGCGAACGCTTCTTTGAATTCGGTGATTTGCTCGTCCGTGAGTTCAGCCGCCATGATGTTGTTGTTGTTTTTTTGTGTTGTGTGTGTGCTTTACGCGTGCGCTTCTTTCTCGTGCAACAAAAAGAGTGAAGAGCTGGTTTAAAATGCGATCGTTTCAAACTGGAAACTCTACAAAAGGGAAGGGAGAAGGGGGTCGGGAAAAGAATAAAAAAGCGTTCTGGTGCATTAAAAAATATCAACAGTCGACAGGAAAGCTTTCTCCTCTCTCTCTTTAATATTGCGCGAGCGCGTATGTTTCTTAAAATAAGTATTACAACTGTTTGTAAATTATGTCTCTCTCACACACTCGAGGGTGTGTTTCTTTCGACGAACATCCATTCCCGCTCTCTTTATACTTCGCCATTCACCACGAGCGTCATCATCGTCATCATCATCCGACAAATAAAAGTCTTCTCTTTCTCTTTCTGGTTACGTCGCGAGCGAGGCGGCGAGGCCTTCTCGGTATCGATCGCCTTTGCATAAAACAACGGGAGGGATATCTTCGAACGCGAAACTCGCCTCGTTCTCTTCTTCATCGTCGTTGACGATGTGTTCTTGTTTTGCGTCGACGAACGCTTCGCTTTGTAAGATGAGAACGTTGTAGAAGCACCGAGCGGCGGCTTGACGCGTCAAGGCGTTCGATTCGCAAAGTTCGGTCAAGTCGATGGAGGCGCTCGCTTTTTCTTTTTCTTTTTCTTTACCTTCCGTCGAGGCGGCATCAAACGCCGCTTCGCTGGTGTTTGTATCGTCTTGGTTCCATGCCGTGTTCGCGGAAAGGAAGACGAGCAAGTTCTTCGCGGCGCGCGGGATGCGTTCATGGCGGTGGCGACCGGAGCAATCCAAGTAGCCTGCCGGTTCTTCTTCCGTCTCTTTCAGAGGCTGACTTTTGTCGAGCGGTTCGTTGGATTTTTGCGAAAAAGTACGGACGAGCATTTCACGATCCTCGTGAATGGTGTCCTCGTGCAAGTTTCCGTGCGTTTGTCCGTGCTCGTCCACGAACTCGAGTTCTTTTCCTTCCAACGCGTCCGCTAAGGAGGAGGGCGTGCGAACGACGCTTCCGCCTCGCGTGCTTCGTAAAGATGCCGAAACGCCACCTCCGGAGGAAGGAGTGCGAACGAGCGCCGCGCGTTTCTCTGCTCTTTTACTGGCGTCAAATTTGAGGAAGTGCTCCTCCTCTTCTTCGTCCCAAGCTGGTGGGACGTTGTATCCGTTGTCTTCGTCTTCCGTGGTGTACTCGCCGTCTGGACGTTTAACTTCCGGCGGTGGAACCAACGTGGCGTCGCCAGGAATGGGCGCAAAGTTTACTTTCGATTTGTAATTCGGATACAACATCGCTTCAAACTTCTTCCATCGATCTCCTTTTCGGAAGAACGATTCGCGTCCGGTTCGGAAAGCCGTCGCTCGGAAGTGCGCGGCCAACGCTTTCTCGTCGTTCATCAAATGTATGTCCTTTTCGTCTATTGGAATCTCTTTTCTCGGCCGGTCGCACACGATATCGTCGCAGTTCACTAGCCATTGTTTGTACTCGTCGTTCTCAATGCGCGTTTGCTGATCAAAGATAATCGCACGTTGGTTCGCGAGTCGCGCGACTTTCGGACGTTTTTGTCTCGGACGTACAGGCGCGTTCGCCGCGCGTAAATCAAGAAGTAAACGCTCTTCGCGCTGATCTTGTTCCTTTTGCGATTGAAACGCGGGTTCAAGGAACGCCTTTTCTTCTTCAGAAGCGTCCATCGGCATCGTCACGAACCCTTGGTGATCCTCATCCTCGGAACCTTCGTCCGGAATCGGCGCCAAAATGTTCTGTTCGTCGTCTTCCTCTTCCATGCCAAACGCGCGTTGACGCTTGCGTTCTCTCGCTTCTTCGTCCCCGGAAAGGTCGTCGTCGTCCATCAGTCCACCGTAACCGAGGCGAAACATCATATCGTCGTCGTCCAAGTCAAGCTTTGCTCTTCTGCTCTTTTCGAGTTGTAAACGCTTGTCGGACTTGCGCTTGGAAGCCGCTTCGTCGTCGTCGCTGTCGCCAGCGTTTTTCGCCCATTGCAAAACCTCCTCGTCTCGAAGATAAAACCGATTTTCGCCTCCAGATACGGCTTTAGAACCACTCGGTGCGGCATTAAACTCGCTCATGTTCGACATAGTATCGAGATTCTCATCGTTTCCACGGCGCGGATCGTCTCTATCGAGGAGCATGTTCATGTCGTAGTCGAGCAAATCGTCGTCGTCCAAACCACTGTTCCCCATTTTACGCCTCTTCTTCGACTTCTTCGTTCCCTCTGCGTCGTCTTTCCCGTCTTCTTCGCCGTTCCCATCCGCGAGCAACTTGACGTCCTCGCGTTTTTGTTTCGATTGTCTCGATTGGATCTTCACCAAGCGTTGCACGACGTCTCGACAATCGTCGTGTAAAAACACAATCTTTCGATTGTATAACGTAACAACGCCTTTTAAAAGCACCGCGGCGAGACGTAAAGCCTACACAGAAAGAGTTGAAGTCATTCTCGAGCAATATGATATAGAAAAATAGTGAAAAGAAAGAGACAAAACTGTTGCCCGAGCGCGTGAGCGCGTGAGCGCGTTCTCGGCTTTGGTTCGTTTCCGCTCAGAAGACGGGAAAGTTCATCTTCCTATCGTGCGGCGTGAACAACTACACTTGTCACATCGCTAGTAAGAATCATGACAAACACTGCGGTAAAAAATCATCATCGCCGTAAACAAAACGTTTCATGTTCATGGAAACCTCGCCGCGCGCGCTCGCGCGAAGAAACAAACACACGCGAGATCTCTCTCAAAGGACAACAACACATGTGCGAAAAAAAAGAACGCACCAAAGGACTCGGCGGTTTCATGATCGTCGCGCACGCTTCGCTGATGGACATCCCGCTCGCTTTCGCGCGCGTCAATCGCTTCGCTTTTTCCGGATGGTGCGCTAAAATCTATAAAGAGAGAGAGAAAGTTTCGTCGTCGTCAGCGCTCGCAAAACCACACGTCTTTTTAAATACGCGAAGAAGAAGAAGAAGAATTCATTCGCGCGCGTGAATTAAACGCGTGGGAAACTCCCGACGCGAACGAAAATAGCATCTCGAAACAAAAGTATCATTACCCAAACGTTCCCGAGCGCGCCTTTCGGGGAGAGTAAGTCGATGGAGTAAAACATAATAATAGAATAACAACAACAACAACAACTCTTTTCTCTCTGTTGGTTTTGCGCTTATTTCTGTGTCGTCAGTTGTGAGGAAAAAAATGAAAGAAAAAACACTTGAGTTTTCCACAAACAAAACAAAACGGCAGAGAAAAAATGGCGACGACGACGAGCAATAACATCAAGAGCTTACACGAAAAACTCCGCGTGGATTCCGGGAGCTTTCAGCGGTTGCAACAAGGTAATCGTTGTTCTTCTGTCGTTTTTCTTATTTTCACGTTTCGCGATGGTAAAAACTGACTCTCTCTCTCTCTCTCTCTTTCCCGTGATGATGAGAAAAAACAACAGAACTGCAAGCGAACATCGAAGCACGAAAAACATTCACGCAACAAGCGACGGAAAACGAGATGGTGTTGGAAGAGTTGAAATCTTTAGAAGAAGGCGCGAACGTGTATAAACTGATCGGGCCGATGTTAGCGAAACAAGACGTGGTCGAGGCGACGAGTAACGTGACCAAGCGATTGGAGTTTATAAACGCGGAGAGGTTGGTGAAATTTCATCATCGTTTTGTTGACTTTTTCTTTCTCTTCGTTTTGTTTCTCATCAAAGCCTTTATTCGTTTTTGATGAAAACGCGTCGAACGTTTACTGATTGCACGTTTTCTCTCCTATATTATTCGTACGCAGAACGCGATTGGAAAAAGCCGCGGAAGCTATCGAGAAGAAGTTCGATCAGACGCAAAGGGATATTCAGATTTTACAGCAGCGAATAGCGCAGTTGTCCACGGGCGCCGCCGCGGGCGGAGGCGGCGCGATGTTGGACACGGCGTAACTTAGTAGAGAAGAGTTTTAGCAGCAATTAAGGATTAGCAGCAAATAATTGATTTCACATCTATTTCTACAGCGCTACGCATCTATGTGACTATTTATGTGATCTATTTTTATGCTTTATCGCGGACCGCGATGTTGCGTCCCCGAACGCATGTTTCGAAACGAGTCTCTCGAGCGCATGGCGCGTTCGCTCAAAACACGTTTCGGTGGCACCATTGCCGGATTCGGCCAGACGCACGATTGCGCTTCTTCTGCCGCTCCTCGCAAGTGGTCGACTTTTGAGCGCAAAAGCTTCTTTTTCTGCGTCTCGGCGATGTAACTTTCGACGTTGTCCTTCTTGAACGCTTCAAACGCGTCCAAGTTGGCGCCACGAACTCTCTTCACGAAGACTTCATCCTTTTCGGCTAAAAGCTTCATTGGAAAAGGGTCTGGCGCGGCGTTGTATTCTTCCATGAATCGGTGTCTTGGCTTAATGCGTGTATCGAGCGCCAAGGACCAATACGCCGGAAACGAAATTGCCGTTTGTTTCGTGCCGCCAAGCTCGTCAATTAAGTACTCGTACTTTGGTCGCAAGTTATCTTCCAAAGACAACGAGAAGAACGTGTTCAAGCGACTAATCGTCTTCGCTACTTCTTCGTCGTTCATTTTACAATCTTTCGCGAGAAAATTTACGTGCTCTTTAATCCCATCGAAGGAATATTGCAACGTTTGCGGGTGGCGAAGAATCAACTTGGCGACGTTTTCGTGCGATATCCCCAAATCCTTCAAGAATTCCACTCTCGGTGCGATTTGATCCTCCACCGAGAACGTCAACACCGCCGGGTTTCTCGTGATGACTTTCGCCAAATCTTCCGACGCGATCCCTAACTCGTGCCTGAAATAATCCACTCTCGGTTTCAGAGAGTTTTGCACGGATAAGTGTAAAATCGAAGGCTGCTTGGAAAGCACCGATGCCAACTCCTGCGTATCCAAACCCAAATGCGTTAAATATCTGCACCTCGGGATCGAATGCCTATTTCTTTGCAACAAAATCTGCGGGTCTTTGCTCACAATCTTCACTAAACTCGTCCCTTCTAAACCTAATTCTGACTTCAAGTATTCCACTCGAGAGATTATCTTCGAGACTGGTTTCGAGAACAGTTGTTCTTCGCTTTGTAACATCAACTTCTCCAAATCCTTTTCTTTAAACCCAAGGGAAACCATATACGTCAACATCGGCCGATGTTTCTGTTCCAACGACAAGTTCCTCCGCAACTTCTCGAACGCTTTATCCGGCATCTGTTCGTACTCTTGGTACTCCATGGAGTAATAGTCCACGAACGCTTGGTACTCTGATTTTTTCGTCTGACTTTGCATCTGAGCGCTCGATTTCTTCGACGACGAACTCGTCGTCGCCGCCATTCCTCTCTTCGCCTCCTCCTCCTTCATCGCCAAAGAAACCTTCCCCCCAAGACCGCTCCCTAAAAATTTCTTCTTCGCTTTCGTCTTTTTCGATTTTGGCGCCATCGGCGCAAACAAATTCGCCAAGTCTTCCTCCGCGTTCTTCTCTATAATCTGCGCAACCGGTAAACTTCTCCTCGACGCTTTCGCATCCGTCGACATCTCTTCCACGTTTTTCATCGCACTTTGACTCTCGCGAACCTTCGCGAACGTTCCTTCTCCTTCATTTTTTTTCGTCGTTTTTCCCCTCAATTGTTTCACCGCCGTCGTCATCCTCAATTTTGACGGCGAGGACGAAGTCTCCTTCGACTCGAAACTCTTCGGTGGTTCCGATATCGCGCACTTCAACGTCATCGAAGAAAACATATTTTCAACCGTTCAAATGTAACTCTGTTTGGATGAAAGTACTTTCGCGTCGTCGTTGTAAAGTCGGCGCTCTTAAGAGATGTGTGAGAGATTGCGCTTCTTTCAAATGACGTGTGAGTCACTTTTTTCAAGCTCGTTTTTTTTCAGGGGGACAGACGGACTTCGCAGAATTCATCAAACAGCCTAAAGACGGAAACGCTCTCTGTTCCTTGAGAGAGAGAGAGAGAGGGAAAGAAGAAGGAAAGAGAGCGAGAGAGAGAGAGAGAAGGGCAAAACAGATAACGCGAGAACAGATAGCGAGAGAGTGCTCTCCGAGAGAGAGAAGGAGAGAGAAAAGGAGAATCAAAATTCTCAAAGCCGCCGAAGAATCGATTGGAGCAGACAGACCTCTTTTCAGGTTTTTATTACATTCTCTTCGGTCAACAACATAAACAAAAACAACAACGCGCTGCGTAGAACGCGATGATGATGACGACGACGACGATGCCGTCACCGACCACCGAAGCGTTTTTCTCGAGAAGATCTAGAGCTGCGTGTGTTCTTCGCGGCGGGACGAAGAGGAGGACACCTTTTTTATCGTCAGCAGCCAAAAACGGGGAAAATGGGGCCGGGGATCGTCGTCGTCATCCGAAAGAGCAGTGGCGAGTGTCTCCGACACCGCCCGGTGGTGGGAAAAAGAACGCCTCTTCGAGTTTACGCGCGATTCACGACGCCGTGAACGAGGTGAAAAACGCGAAAGATTTGAGACAGAGTTTACACGAGCTGAGTAAACACACGAAAGGACCTACCACGTCGACGACGGCTCTTCCACCGAAGGATATCAAGACGCAGGAAAGGCGAAGAAAGCAAGAGAGGAGGGCGGTTTTGGAACACATGATCGAAAAAGTGGATTCGAAAACGCACGCGCGAGATATCGAGGAGGAGGATGCGGACGGTCCTTCTTCGTTCTCGTCTTTGACGACGCATACGAAACACCAAATCATTTATCAAGGCGTCGACGGCGGTTTCGTCGTCGGGAGCGAGAAGCCGAGAAAGCACACCGAAGCGTGCGCGTGCCCGAACTGCAACTTCTTACGAAAGCGCATATTGGAAGATAGAGGTAGAGACGAGGTAGAAATTCGAGTGTTAGAGGACGATAGAGTGTTGGAGATGGTCGGGGACGACCCGGAGGCGGTTTTAAGACCGGAAACGACCATGGCGAACGAGTTGAGACGACGCGAGAGGATTTCGATGGCGAACAGAGGCAACGTGCCTTGGAATAAAGGACGTAAACATTCGCAGGAGACGATCGAAAAGATTCGACAGAAGACAATGGAAAGGATGAAAACACCAGAAGTTCGAGCGAAGATACGAGAGGCGGCTTTGTTGAACGCTGGGAAGTTGTCTCCGCACACGAAGGCGCGCATATCGCTTTCCGTGAGAGACGCGATGAAGAAGAAAAAAATTGAGAAAATCAGCGACGAGGAAAATCGTTTGGTACCGAAAGAGAGTAAAATTGGTTTAGCATCGTACGGTGCGTTCGGGAGAAGAGCGTCGGCGGTTGGACGCGTGTATTTTGGAATTACGAGCGAATATGAACGCCTCGCCGTGGAAAATAGAAAGAAGAGGGAGGAACAAGAGAGGCGCAAAGAAGAGAGGAAAAGAGAGACGCAACAACGACAGATGGATGCAAAGGCGAAGAAAGAGGCGGAGAAACGTTTGCGAATTCAACGTGGGTTAGCCTTGCCGACGAAAAAGCGAACGCGCGCGCATAACGAGAAAATTTCTGTGGCGATTAAAGCCAAGTGGAAAGACCCGGAGTATGCGAACAAGTTAAAATCTGTGGCGCACGGCGGCTCGCGAAAACCAACAGTTTACGCTTCATCTTCTTCTTCTTCATCATCTTCCGGTGATGGAAAAAGAGAGAAAAAGGAGAAGAAGAAATACAGCAAATACGATCCTGAACGTCGGACTCCAGACGCGACTCCTGCTTCTCAAGAGAAACAACAGTACAGGCGGATGAAGAGAATGGCGGAGATGCAAGCGCAGATTCGCGAACTCGAAGCCAAAAAAGCGCAAACGGAAACGTTGTTGGGCCAAATGAAAATCGCCAACGACGCCGCAAAAGTTGCCGTTTTCAGCTTTGAACAAAAACTCGCGAACGGTGCCTCGATTACGGACGACGATTTTGATAGCGACGCGTACGAAAAAGCCAGCTTAGCAAAGGCTAAAACGGAAGAAATGATTGCCGGTTTGTGCGTTTCCATCGAGTCCATGGAGTTGGACATCCAAGACGTCAGTCGAGAAGAGACGAAATGGGCGAGACGATACAACAAAGTGCTCATGGAACAAAAAGAAGAGGAAGCGGCTCGCACTGCCAACGAGAAGAAGATGAAAGCGTATTTGCTCCGCGAGAGAAAGAAGAAAACCGAGGAGGAGTTGAGACAGGAAGAAGAGGATCGGCAAAAAAGAGCGGCGACGGCGGCAAAGTTGAAAGAAGCGCTCATGAAAAACAAAAGCGTCGTGAGCAGCAGGAAGGAGAAAGACGAAGCAGTAGAAGACGACGATGATAATGACGACGACGACAATAGAACCCCAGCTAGAGCTAGATAATAATGCGTATTGTGATCCTATTTTCATATAAATAAGCGATAAGCGCGTACGCCAGACAAACACACATTATTAAACACCCTCTTCACAAGGAAGGGAAGGAACTGGAAAATAAAATGGAGCCCCTCCTCCCTAAAAAGGACACCCCGACGAACGCGAAGAGTGAAAAATTCTTTTGAGCCTTCACGTTTTGCCATTTGAAACCCACGGCGACGCCACACGAGAGCGCCAACGATCAGGCCTCAAACAAAAAAAAAAGAATTTTCAACTCGTAACTCTTCACAACGAAAGAAGAAGAACACGACACCCCTCGGCTGCGAGACACCCCGAGTTTTCTCTCTCACTCGTACTCTCTCCTTCTCGAGACGCGTTTCAAAGAAGCGCCCGTTGTTGCGAGGGTCAAGCGTGGTGGTGTAATTTTTCGATACCCAACGGAGAAAAGTTCGAAAAAAAAAGAATTACGAAAGATAGATTTCTTTCCGGTCTTCCTCCCGTCTCGTCGTCGCGACCGAAAGAAGAGTTTCTTTGCATCATCGGAAGAAGGCAAGATATGGCTGGGTACGTTTACACAATCTCTCTTTCAAGAAAGAGAGTTGATCTCTCGATGTGTTGTTGCGAGAAGATCTGCGTGATCGATCTTCTTCTTTGCTTTGTAAACGCGCGCGTTTCATTCGTTTCGCGTTCGACGGTCGGGGTGAGATTGAGATTGGAAAATTACAAAAACCCCCTTGAAAGTTGAAAAACGCACACATGCGGCTGCCTCTCCAATGCGAGAGTCTTTTCCGCGGACGACTCTGACACAACACTTTGGACTGACCCTTTTAACTTCTTCTTCTTCGTACACAAACAGACAACCGCAAACGTTAACGAATAACCCGCCCCCGGGTGGGGGGATAGGAACGAACGGCGGGGCGCAAGTCGACGACGCCGCGAGAAAACAAGACGCTTTGAGTTATTTGCGACACTTGAAAGATCGCCTGAAAGATAGGAAACAAACGTACGACGAGTTTTTGGAAATCATGAAGGAGTTTAAAGCGCAGAGGTGAGTTTTTTTTTTGCAACAAAGTTTGGGCTGCTTTTTGGTTTTGGTTTTACGAGAGAAGAATTTTTTAAAACGCTTTTGAACGCGCTCGCCGCGAAGAAGGAGAGGATGTAAACCTCGCCAATCTCTTCTCGCTTTCTATTCGTTGCTTGATAGTTGTGTGTGTGTGTGTGTGTGTGTGTATGTGCTGACGCGTCGTGATGACACTTTTTCCTTTTGTCTTTTTTAATATACGACCTGAACAGGCTTGATACGGAAGGGGTGATCAAACGCGTGAAGAAAATTTTCAAAGGCCATCGGGATTTGATTTTAGGCTTCAATCAGTTTTTACCTCGAGGGCACGAAATTCGCGTGGAAGATATCGAGAGAGAAGAACGGGAAGAGGCAAAGCGACAAGCGCAAGGGCAAAAGCCGCAAGTGGAGTTTGTCCACGCGATTTCGTACGTGAACAAAATCAAAACTCGTTTCGCGAGCGACGAGAGAGTGTACAAGACGTTTTTGGAGATTTTGAACATGTATAGGAAGAATTTGAAATCAATTTCACAGGTGTATGAGGAAGTCGCGCAATTGTTCAAGTCACACAACGATTTGTTGGAGCAATTTACGTACTTTTTGCCGGATTCGACGCAACAGGCTGGGCAAGGCGCTACCGGAAGAGGGAAAGGTGGGCGAGGCGCTGGCGCGAAGGCGGCTCGGGCGCAACAAGTTCCGGGGCAAAATAGAAGGAAGCAAAAAGGTGGCGTGGTAATTGACCAGGCGCAGCAAGATGAGATCACGGAGGAGAAGAGAGCGGCGTTGCAGTTAGCTAAGGAGCTTTCGTATTTTGATAAAGTCAAAGCGAGGTTACGTTCGAAAGACCAATACGCGGATTTTTGCAAGTTGATTACTCTATTCAACGCGGATTTAATTTCCAAGATGGAACTTCAAGGTTTGGTGATGGACATTATTGGGAGATTTCCTGAATTGGTGACCGGATGGAACGAGTTTGTCGCGAGATGCGAATCGATGGACTTTGAAGCCGCCGAGGCGCCGGCGGCGAAGAAAGCAGCTGGGATGAAACTCACGACGCGGGAAGTCACAAAGATGAAAGCGTCCGCTGTGAGAGAAAAGTTCTTATCCAAACCAATCTCTGAGTTGGATTTATCGACGTGCGAACGATGTGGTCCGTCCTACCGTTTGTTGCCGAAGAACTTTCCGAAAATGCACGCGAGCACCCGAACGCCTTTGTGCAAAGAAGTATTGAACGACAATTGGGTCGCGGTGACCTCTGGGTCCGAAGATTACTCGTTTAAAGCCATGAGAAAGAACCAGTATGAAGAAGCGTTGTTTCGATGTGAAGATGATCGCATGGAAATCGACATGGTGCTCGAAACGAACAAGTCTGCGATTGAGGCATTGGAGAAGGTGCACAAGGAAATCGCCGAGATGTACACGGAAGAGGCGAAAGTCGTTCCAGAACCCGCCGCCGCGCCGGTGAAGAAAGAAGAAGAGGCTGCTGCCGCTGCTGTTAAAAATGCCGATGGCGCCGCGACTGCTGGAGGTGATGCGTCTGCTCCAGTTGAACCCGCGGAAGGTGCAGCGAAGGAAGACAAGAAAGATAGTATGGAAGTTGACGCCGCCAAACCGGCGGAAGCCGCGGCTGTGGAAAAGCCGGCTGCCGCACCGGTGAAAAAGTCGAAAGAAGAAGTTCACGGCGAGAGATTAGCACACTTTCTTCCGGAAGGTAAGGTTTCTACAATCGTTTTACGTGCCGTTGAACGCATCTACGGCGACCGCGGACGCGAGATGCGATTCTTGACGATGAACGCGCCGTGGGCTACTATCCCGGTAGTCTTGAGACGTTTGAAACAAAAATCCGAGGAGTGGCAAATCTTGAAAACAGAAATGCTTCCGACTTGGAACGATGTCTGCGCGAAGAACTACAACAAATCTCTCGACCATCGATCCTTTTACTTCAAGCAAGCCGATAAGAAGAACTTATCCTGCAAAGGTATGACGCAAGAGATCAAGGAAGTTTCGGACAAGAAGAAAACGGCGGACGACGCCATTGGTGCGAGAGCCTCGAGATCGCCCGGTGAATGCCCAGATTTGACCTTTGAATACGCCGAGCGCAATGTCCACGATGACGTCTACGCCGTCACGCGCTTTTCCGCTCGCGAAATGATGTCGGGGGAACCGGCTAATAAAGTCATGACGTTCTATAGAGACTTTCTGGAACCGTTCTTTAAAATCAAGCGCGATAACGAGGATGATTTTAAAGATATGACGGCTGAAAACTGCGCGAAAGCCGTCAAAACTGCAGAAGCGAACGCTTCTCCGAATGGGAAAAAGAAAGGTAAGAAAGGCGCGAGCAAAGATTCGAAGAAGAAATCATCGGAAGACGATGACGCAGACGAAGACAAAGACGAGGAAATGGAGAAAGAACCGGATCAAGAAACCGTGGACGAAGGTGACGAGGAAGAGGAAGAAGATCCAGAAGACGAAGGCGTCGCGAGCGTCAAGAAACGTGCCGCTACGCCGAAAGCTTCGAACAAGGAAACGACCGCCGCGGAAGCTTTGGAGAAGGCTCTCGGCTTAACCGGCAACGACGACGACGACAAGACGAAGGATTCCAGCGAAAGCGACGGCGACGAGAACGATTCTTCCGATTCCGAAGACGGCCAAGACGCGAGGTACAAATCGTGCAGGCCGGTATCCGGGTTTGTTGTCGACGGTAGCTCAAATTCGAAAACTCGATACGTTGATTTGCCCGGTAAAGTCTTTTACGGCGACGAAGGTTTCTATCATCTCATGCGCTTGCATCAACACTTGTACGATCGTCTTCAAACGGCCCGTGCTTCGGCGACGGCCATGGCAAAGAAAACTAAAGGGAAGAAAGCCGAAGACGTCCACAAAGAGTTCTTGAATCTTTTGTTTAACTTATTGAACGGATCGACGGACCAGTCGCAGTTTGAGGACGATTGTCGTTTGCTCTTAGGCGCGAACTCGTACTTACTCTTTACGCTGGATAAACTCATCTACAAGTTAATCAAACAAGTTCAAGCTTTGTTAGCGGAAGACATCGACGCGAAGCTTTTACACCTCGCGGAGTACGAAGCCACGCGCGACGCGCCGTTCCACGAAGGAGTATACCACGCCAACGCGTGCGTTTTGCTCGGCGACGAATGTGCGTATAGGATTGGCAGCGAAAACAACGGCAAGACGCTCCAAATTCAACTCTGCGAACCGTCTTTAGATAAGATTGACGTTAAAGTGGGAGCGATGGATGGTCATTTTGCGACGCACTTAGAAGGATTCTTGCACGTTGCCGCGCACGAGGACATGACGCTCGTGGAAACTGGCGATAAAGAGACGGACGAAAAAGAGCGAGCGCCAGTGTTTTTGCGCCGCGCGAAAAAAGGGGCCGGTTTCGTCGTCCACTCTGCCGCAGGCGAAGCGGATTCGCAGCTCAGTTACCAAAGCGCGATGACCAACGCGAGCATTCAAAACGCGTTGGAGTGTAAAATCTCCTGCTCAACGTCCAAAGTGTCTTACGTCTTGGATACCGAAGACGTTTTCTTCCGTTCTCGCGTCCCACCTGGCGGCTATTCGGCGAAATCCTCTGCGCCGCCGGCTAAGAAAGCGAAGAAAGGCAACAGCAAAGACAAAGCCGTCGCAGTCCCTCAACCCGCGGCAAAACCGCTCTCGCGCAAAGAGAAACGCAAAGCGAAGAGCGCGAAATCCAAAGCTCAAATCGAGAAATTCCGAGCGTGGATCGAGAAGAAAACTGCCGAAGCGACCGACGACGAGGAAGAGGACAAGAAAGACGTCAAAGACGAAGAGAAGAAAGAGATGGCGGAAGAGAAGGACGGCGGCGACGAAGCGGAACCCATGGACGCGGCGTAAACGGTAACAATAATAATAATAATAATAACAATAACATGAATAATAACAACAACAACAACAACACACTAAGCAATAATAGTATATATAGAGAGAAAGAGAAGTCAGGAGAAAGGAGAGAGAGAAGAGAGAGAGAAAGCTCTAATAAAATCGTTTTTTATAATACAGAGACAAAAACACCATCATCGTTTCACGACAGTTTATAGTTTCCCTCACATCTTCCTCTCTCTCTTTCTGTTTCTGTTCCAACAGATTCTCTCCAACGCGCGCATGTCACTTTGTCGAGCGGCGGCGTCTTTATCTCACTTCACCAGTCGAGGAGGACTCAGGCGACCACCAGCGCGGTCGACATCATCGAGAAAAACTGTTCGTACATATATCGAAATGGCTTCCAACGCGAACGCAGGAGGAGGAACAGAAAACGCGTACGTTTTGTTAACCTTAGAGTACGTTCCAAACATGCTGAAAAAGCGAGGTCCGTACCGGGAGGAGCACATAAACGGGGCGAAGAAAGCGTTCGAGGAAGGGAAGTGCGCGATGGCGGGCGCGTTGACCGACCCGGTGGATACCGGCGTGTTTGTGTTTAAAAACGTGGATAAAGAGTACGTGGAGAACTTCGTGAGAAACGACGCGTATTATAAAGCGGGGTTGGTGCCGAAATATACGATTCGACCGTGGATGGTTGTGGTAGGGAATTAGAGAGCCTTTCGTTCGAGTGGTATGTAGTATACATGAATCAATGTTGAGTACTGTGTGTAAACGTCTCGTTCTCGATGCTACGCCGCGGCGACTCTCGTCGTTCCGGGAGGTCTCGCCGATGTACTTCTCCCGAGGACGACTCCACTTGCGGTTGTTCGCTCGCGGGGAAACAACGCTGATTTTAATTCTGCGTTCTCCGTGGCAACCAGCTCGAACTGTTGTATCGCTCTTTCCAAGTTCTTTTCCGCCGCCTCTCGTTTCTCTTCGCACATTTTAATCGATTTTTCGAGGAAATCGAGGCGTTGGACTTTCCTCTCGGCGCGAATTCG